>Ga0180436_10000819_pt1 | contig 31170 bp, 21 predicted proteins | sample SS_ome_2_FD_132434 | JGI IMG/M metagenome (GOLD analysis project Ga0180436, IMG submission 132434) | Hypersaline lake sediment archaeal communities from the Salton Sea, California, USA - SS_3_S_2 metaG | ecosystem: Environmental > Aquatic > Non-marine Saline and Alkaline > Hypersaline >... | reverse complement strand
TATATGTTACAAGCTGTTCTTTCTTAATGATGCCTAATGCATTCAGACAGTGTCCGCTGAAGTTGCTGATCATATCTCCGCACCAGGCAAGGTTTTGATGGAAAAACACCCCGACCCCTGAAATAGATAAAAAAGATGGAAATTGTCTTTTCAATTTGACATTGAACACCGAACATCCAAATTTGAAGCTGGTTTAAAACGAGCGTCTTCGATGTTCGATGTTGAATGTTGCATGTTCCATGTTCTATAAAGTTTGGTCAACTTCCAGCTTTGTCTCATTGAAAGCCGTCAATTCATCTGGTGGATGAAGTCGGTCCAAGAAAAAATGCGAATCAAAATTACCAATGCCCCAAAATCACAGAAAAATAGATGTCATCCGCAGCGACCAAAGCCTGGCAATTCTGGATGAACTGGGCGTGGGGGCATTTACGGTCAATCTCAACCGTGAAGTGACAACCATGAATCTGCAGGCGCAGTCGCTCATGGGCCTGAAGGAAACTGAGGTCAAGGGCAAGGACTGCCGGGACATATTCACCGGGGTTCCCTGCATGACCGCCTGCCTGTTGCAACACAACAGAAATGACGTCACGGATGAACCCGATGTTGAGATCGTCAACGAACATGAAACCACCCGGCTGTTAACCCGGATGGCCATCCCCATCTACGATGCGAGCTACCGCCTGGCAGGTTGTCTCACCATCCTCCAGGATCATTCTCCCATCGCCGACCTGATCGACCGCATTCACTACGAAGAGCGCAGCCTCAAAATCATACTGGACAACCTCGATGTGGGTATTTTTACCGTCAACCGCGGCGGCCATATCACGTTTTTCAACCACAAAGCCGAACGCATCAGTGGCTATGACCGCCGCCAGGTGCTTGGGAAACCCTGTTCGACGCTGTTTAGCGAAGACGATACCAGTGATCTCTGTTTTTTGAATGAATCCATCGAAAAAGGAATCAAAAAGAGTATCCACCAGGGAGAAATTCTTTCCAGGGAAGGCGAAATCGTTCCCATCCGGGCCAGCTACATTGCCCTCAGGAACGAAAAAGAAACCGTTGTGGGCGGACTGGCCACATTTCATGACCTGACCCTCGAGCACCAGCTGGATCAGGTCATCCGTGACCGCTATACCTTCCATGATATGATTGGCAAGAGCCCGGAGATGCTCAAGGTATTTGAAACCGTGTCGGTGGTGGCCGGCACCAATGCCACGGTCCTGATCGAAGGCTCCACCGGAACCGGCAAAGACTTGCTGGCAAAGGTTATCCATTCATCCAGCCAGCGCACCACGCAACCATTTGTAAAGGTAAATTGTGCCGCCATACCCGACAACCTGCTGGAATCGGAGATGTTCGGATATGTCAAGGGCGCCTTTACCGGTGCCGACCGCGACAAACCCGGCCGGTTTAACGAAGCCGATGGCGGCACCATTTTTCTGGACGAAATCGGCGAACTGCCCCTGTCTCTCCAGGCCAAGTTGCTGCGCGTGCTGGAAGACCAGGAGTTCTATCCCCTGGGAAGCCAGCACACCCGCAGGGTCAACGTGCGCATCATTTCCGCCAGCAACAAAAGGCTGGATGATCTCGTCACGGAAGGTCTGTTCCGTGAGGATCTTTTTTATCGCCTGAACGTCTTCAGGCTTACGCTCCCGGCCTTGAAAGATCGCAAGGTGGATATTCCCCTGCTCTTACGTCATCTGCTGCGTCGACTCTGTGCCGCCAGCGGCAGTCATCCCGTGAATATCGCCCGACCCGCCATGGAACTGCTGCTCAAGTTCGATTACCCCGGCAATGTCCGGGAGTTGGAAAATATTCTGGAACACGCGCTGATCATCAGCCAGGAGCAGGAAATTCTACCCGAGCATCTTCCCGATCACGTGCGAAATCCCGTATTAAAATCCGGCGGTCCGCCCAGGATAGGCGACGCGCTACCATCGGCAGTCGATGCCCAGGAGCGGCAGAAAATTATTGATGTTTTAAACCAGCATGGTGGCAACCGCATGCTGGCATCCCAGACATTGGGCATCAACCGGACAACCTTGTGGCGTAAAATGAAGCGCTACGGCCTGCAATAATTGTGACCCGGGATTCACAGGGAGAAATCATGCCGACCCTAATTAAAAATGGAAAAGAAATCCCTAGCCGCCTGCCCTTGAATATTGCCATTGTCGGTGGCGGCAGGGCATGCAAGTTCTTCCTGGAACTGCTGCAGTCAGACTATCTCAAATATCTGGACATCAATCTTATCGGTGTCTGCGACATCGATCCCCAGGCCGAAGGCCTGGTTATGGCCAGGCAGTTGGGCATCCCCACCACGGATAATTATCGGGAATTTTTCGAATTTGAAAAACTGGACAGCATCATTGAATTGACCAACAGCCGGGATGTGCTCTTGGATCTTGTCAAATTACGCCCAAAGGGCGTCGGTCTCATCGAGCATAATTTTGGACAGTTTTTTCGGTTGTTCTATAGTGTGGACCAGCAATTAAAATCCGCAGAGTATCGTGCCAACCTCCAAAAAATGTTCTCCAATTTCCTGATTCAACAAAGCAATGCAGCCATTGTGGTGATCAACACGGATTTTAGCATCAGCGAAGTCAATGACGCCTACCTAAAAATCGTTAACAAAACCAGAAAAGATGTGCTGGGGGCCCATTGCTATAAAATCTACTATGGCCTGGATGCACCCTGCGCAAGCTCGCATCCCATTATGAAATGCCCCATGCTGGAAACCCTGCGAACCGGCAAATCGGCCCATGTGGTCCACGAATACACCGGAAAAAAAGAGGGTACCGTTTTTGGCAATATCGTAACCTACCCCTTGAGAGATCAAGACGGAGAGGTGTATCAGGTCATCGAAATTATCAGAGACATTACCGAAGCCATTTCCAGCGGATGGAAAAACCGGGTCAAGGAACTAAAGGCGGATCTGAATAAAATGGTGCAGGAAGACCGCATGATTTCCCTGGGCAAACTGGCTGCCAGCTGTGTTCATGAAATCAACAACCCGATTCATGGCCTGCTGACCTTCACCGATCTCATGCAGGAAATTCTGGCCAAAGGAAACCCGACACCCGACCAACTCGAAAAATTCAAGGAATTTCTCAAGATCATGTCGGGCGAGCTGGAACGCTGCGGTAATATCGTCAGCGGTCTGCTGTCGTTTTCACGTGAAATTCCACATAAGTATAAACGCATCATTTTAAATGACATCCTGGATTCAGTCATCAACCTGACCCGCCATAAAATGGAGCTTCAGAATATTCAGCTGGCAGGCAACCTGGATTCCGGTGTCATCATGGTCAAAGGGGATACCAATCGGCTGCAACAGGCCCTGCTGAACCTGATCTTCAATGCCATTGAAGCCATGCCCCAGGGCGGTCAACTGGAAATTAACGCCGGTCTCGACCGTACCAAACAAAATGTTCGGATCGAAATTCGGGATACGGGTCACGGCATTTCGCCCAAGAATATCCATCACATCTATGATCCGTTTTTTACAACCAAAAAGGAAGGCGAAGGTACCGGGCTGGGCTTATCCATCGTCTACGGGGTGGTCAGCAATCATGGCGGCAAAATTAAAGTCGACAGCCATGAAAATCAGGGAACAACCTTTACCTTAACCTTCCCGGTGCTGCAGGCGGAGAATCGCAATGAATAACAAAATCAGGGTCATGATCGTCGACGATGAAAAAATCGTCAGAGAATCGCTGTATTTCTGGTTTGAGAATGCCGGCTACCGTGTTGAAACGGCCGCGTCCGGTTTCCAGGCGTTGGAACGCTTGGAAACAGATCCCTTTGATATCATGTTTGTGGACATCAAAATGCCCGGCATGGATGGCATTGAACTGCTTGAAAAGATTAAACAGGATTATCCGGAAACCATCGTGATCATCATCACGGCGTACGGGTCCATCGAGTCGGCCATCAAGGCCATGCAGGCCGGCGCCAGCGACTATCTGCTAAAACCGTTCAAGCCCGATTATCTTTCCCTGGTGATGGAAAAGGTCATGCAACAACGGAAATTGGCAACCGAATACAACTATTTGAAAGGACATCTGGAAAAAATCACCCGGTTTGACAACATCATCGGTCAGTCTGAACCCATGCTGGAGATTTTTAAGCTCATCCCGGAGATTGCTGCCAGCGATGCCTCGATCCTGCTGACCGGCGAGACCGGCACGGGCAAGGAACTGGTGGCAAAAGCCATCCATGCAAAAAGTGACCGATCACGGTATCCGTTTATCGCCATCAACTGCGGTTCCATCCCCGACACGCTGCTTGAAAGTGAGCTGTTCGGCCATCGCAAAGGCGCTTTTACGGGCGCCACGCAAACACGCAAGGGATTTCTGGAAGTCGTTGCCGGCGGCACCCTGTTTCTGGATGAAATCGGTGAAATCAGTCCGAAAATGCAGATCGACCTGCTCCGCGTTCTGGAGGAAAAAAAAATAAACCGTATCGGAAACAGCGAAACCATCCCTGTCGATTTCCGGCTGATATCCGCCACGAGGAAGAACCTGGAGCAAAGTATCGCCGCCGGTGAATTCAGAGAAGATTTTTACTACCGCATCAACGTCATTCACCTGCCCCTGCCGCCCCTGCGGGATCGACGCGAGGACATTCCCCTACTGGTTCAGCATTTCTTGAAAAAATACAGTCAAGAGACCACCAAGCAGGTCGACCACATCTCCCCCAATGCGCTGAACCGCTTACAGCAATATGAATGGACCGGCAATGTGAGAGAACTGCAAAATGCCATCGAGCGCGCCGTGGTACTTTCCAAACGGCGCACCCTCCGATCGACCGACTTTGCTTTTCTGGACCCCGGTCGTCCCGGCGTCAAGACCCCCACGCTCAAAGAACTGGAACAGGATTATATCGTTGCGGTATTGAACAGCTGTAGTTGGAACATCACCCAATCGGCTAAAATCCTGGGCATCAACCGGGTGACCCTGCATAAGAAGATGGACCGGTTCGGCATAAAACGGATAAAAAAGTGACCACCGCCCCCCATCGCATCGGTGTCATCCCCATGGGAGACATTCCGGCCATTGTACCAAAAATAATCGCCGCGCATATATCCGGCTATCTGAACCTCGAGGCCGTGGTGCTGGATGCTGTGGGTGATCCCGACTACGCAGTCGACCGGCAGCGGCTTCAGTACAACGTGGCCACTATCCTGCAGCACCTGGAATCGCAATCCTTCGGGCCGCTGGTGAAGGTAATCGGCATTCTGAATGTCGACCTGTTCGTACCGGTTTTTTCGCATGTACTCGGTCAGGCACGACAGGGCGGAAAAGTCGCCCTGATGTCGCTGCATCGCATCGGTCAGAGTGCCCATGGCCTGAATGAATCGTCATCACCCGTTCTTGAGCGGGCCGCCAAGATCGCCCTGCATGAATTGTGTCACCTGTACAACCTGGTCCACTGCCAGGATCGTCGCTGCCTCATGCATTTTTCCGGCAGCCTGGCGGACCTGGACCAGCTTCCTTTCAGCTTTTGCCGCTACTGCGCGCAGTTTATCCGGGAGGCAACCAGGCGTGTCGAAAGCCATCAAAACCGTTGATAAACAAGCGGCTGGGCAGGCTCATGATATTATGATCGTTCAGCGGGTATCGATTGTAATATCAGGATGCCCGCCAAACCATGTTCAGGGACGCCCTTTATTTTTTATACTTATTCACCATTCTTGATAAGTTAAAAAAATCAAGGGCGTCCCGCAGTTTTCCTATTTTTGTCCGGTCCTCAAAAACTTTTTCACCAGTGCATCCCAGCCGAGCTCGGGACAGGCTGCATACACATCGCTGACCGGCTCGGCGCCGGTGGCGGCCAGGTCTTTGTACGCGGGTCCCATCATCTCCAGCAAGCGCTGACTTTCCTTTTCCATCCAGACAACACTTTCCTGCCCGTAATACAAACTCTTTAGATTTCGTTTAGGCATCACCGGCTCCATGATAAAAAGCCATCCGGTGTTATACGGGTCTGCCTGGGTGATCTCCGGGTGTTCCAGCGCCTGATGGTTGACCGCCAGTATCGTGCCGGTAACCGGAGAAAGGATGGCCGCCTCATGACCGTTTCTTGCAAAGGTCCAGCCTACCTTGTTTTGCTTAATTTTCTCACCCAAAGGTGGCAGATTGAAAGATTTTGCCGCGCCGAATACTTTTACCAGGAAGTCGTCGACACCGATTCGGACACGTCCGCCATGCTCGAAACGTGACCAGCTGTGTCCCATATGATAGAAGTAGCCCTGGGCCATTTGATAACCGGATGCAGACAGATATCGCGGCGATTCGAGCTCACGGATCAGATCCATTTCGTCGAGCATCTGATCGAATGCGCAGTGATAGCACTCATAGTTCATCGTACATATCTTGGGGGCATCGATACGGCCGGTGAGCGCATGGCGGCAGGGTCTGGAAGCGCCGGTATATTTTTTCTGCAGATGCGCCACCCATTTGGGCGCGGCCTGTTCTGTTTTGAGCTCATCGCCGATGCCCATGGCCTTTCGCATACCGCGGTCAAATGGACAGGTCGTACAATCAAAGCTGTTGTCGCACTCCCGAAAATTGACGACACCGGCTTTCATCCAGATGCATTCATTCGACACAACGTTGAAACCCTGGACACGCTTTTTGGCCCTGTTTTTTAACTTTTGATTGTGTGTGGTCATGGTTTGGCCCTCCGTATCGGAATTGGCGGTTTCGGCAAAAGGTAACGTGCCACCGTGATTACCCGAATAAAATAGCAAGAAGGATACCAAGGGTGTCCGCAGGATGATTTTTTATCTTTACCTACTGATTTTATTATTTTTATTTCTTAGGGGTGACCCTAGGCCCCTTGTCCGAGGCAAACGATCCGCTGCGGACCTGTTGCCATTTTTTACATTTGAAATATAAAATCACAGCGACTTAGAAATAAAACATGATATTTCATCGTGTTATGCGTGTTGCCAATGGCTACATCAAATAAAAACCGAGCGTTGCAATGCTTGTTTCAACAAATGCTGCATCATGTTGCAATGCTATTTATACAATCATATTTAATAATTAAAATATTTATGTTGCATAGTCCCGCAACATATCCTGCCCCTGCCGATGCTGACACTTCGTGAAAATATCTATTTTAATAATAATATCAATATATTGAAAAATATGTTTGCCTTGGCACGCTCTATGCTATCTCTCCTTCCCCAGTATCCGGCAACACGTGTCTGATATGGGTCCTAGGGCTCCCGGCGGTAACTGGCGCCGGTAAACAGAGCGAATACCATCAGGCTTTCGATTTCGGGCGAAAACCATTCATCACATACCATAGGGGGTTTTTCGGGTGTCTGCATTTGCTGAGAAAAAAATTCTGGTGGTGGATGATGAATTGGACATGCAGATTTTTTTGGCCAATGTTCTGCGTTCCGATGGTTTTTTTCCCATCGTGGCTGACGATAAAGCCGATGGATGCCGCAAGGCGCGTGAAGAGCGGCCGGCCGTCATCATTCTGAACATGATGATGCCGAGTGAAGCCGGTATCCGCATGTATCTGAGTCTAAAACGTGATGACGTTTTAAAGGACATTCCAGTTATCATGCTGGCGACCCTGGATAAACATACCTTTTTGAAGTGTCACAACCTGTTCGGATATGAATACTGCGAAGCCTACGAACTCGTTGACAGGTTCATGCAAAAGCCCATCGAGGCGGCCGAGCTTTTGAAAACGGTCACCGGTTTCTCTATGCATGGGCATACAGGATAAGGCTGGCTTTTGCTTATATCTGACAAAGAAGGATCATCTATGAACAACACCATCGACACGGAGCTGTACCGCGAAGTCGCCAGGTTCGGGGCTACGGACATGGAAATCTGTATGCAATGCGGCACCTGCAGTGCATCCTGCCCGCTCTCCAAAGGTACAGACACTTTCCCGCGAAAAATATACCGCTATCTCCAGCTGGGCCTGCGGGACAAACTGCTTAAATCTCCGGAACCCTGGTTGTGCTACTACTGCGGTGAATGCAACCTGGATTGTCCCCGGGGGGCCGAACCGGCCGAAACCATGATGGCCACCCGCCGCTGGTTGACCACCCAGTACGACTGGACCGGTCTGGCCAAAAAACTCTATCTCTCGGAAAAGTGGGAGTACGGTGCCCTGGGTACCGTAGCGCTCTTCGTCATCCTGCTTTTTGCCTTTTTTCACGGTCCTGTGGTTACCGATCGGGTTGCCGTCAACACCTTTGCACCTGTCATGTGGATTGAAATCGGTGATCTGGCAATGGCCGCCATCCTGAGCATCTTTCTATTGTCGAATGCCGTCAGGATGTTTCGATTCATCATGGATGGCACCCGGGTTCCGCTGCACCTGTATATAACCGAAGCCCGGGCCTTTGTGCTTCATTTTGCCACCCAGAAACGATGGCGTGAGTGCAGTGCGGATCGCAGCCGCTGGTTCAAACATTTTTTGTTGGTTACCGACTATATGACCATGATGACGCTGATCATCGTTTTTATCCGCTGGTTTCAGGTGGATGACAGCAGTTGGCACTTTACAAGCCTGTTTGGATATTATGCCACCGGTGTCATCCTTTATATCACGGTGGAGATGTTCCGGAGCCGCCGCAAAAAAAAGGAAGCCATCCACCGTTTTTCGGAACTCTCCGACTGGCTCTTTCTGATCCTGCTTTTCTTGACGACCGTGACCGGCATTATCATGCATCTGGTCCGGCTGGCCGGCTGGCCCGTGCTGACCTATGGCATGTACGTGGTCCATCTGGCCATTGCCGTTCCCATGCTGGTGATTGAAGTGCCATTCGGCAAATGGTCACATCTGTTTTACCGTCCCCTGGCCATTTTTCTGACAACGGTCCGTGAGAAGGCAGCCAAGCCCTCCAGCATCGATATCGCCGATCTCCGGGCTCGAATTGGTGATATGTTTATGAGCTGTTTGCAGTGCGGAACGTGTACGGCTGTTTGCCCCTGGAACCAGACCAACGGCTACAGTCCCCGAAGGATACTGCGCCACATGGCGCTCGCAACCGGCACCACAGACAGCATCGACGCGGCTGTATGGAATTGCACCACCTGTAATGCATGCGGCGATCCGTGTCCCCGGGGAATCGATATTATCGATACAATCCGAGCCGCACGCGAAATCCAGTACCGGCAGCAACAAATTCCCGACCCGCTGCAAATCCCCCTGGCGCACCTGGAAGCCAACGGCAATCCATGGGGCGGCGCCCCGGCTCAGCGGACCGACTGGGCCCGGGATATCGATCTCCCGGACTTCAGCCCCGAACAAACCTATTGTCTGTTCACGTGTTGCACCACGGCTTATGGGCCCGGCACGTCCCGGCGCAACCAGCAGGCCGGCCTGGCACTGCCCCGCCTGCTGGATCAGGCCGGTATCTCCTTCGGCAGCCTGGGGACCCGGGAACAGTGCTGCGGCGATCCGGCCTTGCAGATGGGGGCCGAAGGAATTTTTACGGCCCTGTCCCAGGCAAACCAGGCGCTTTTTCATGAACGGCACGTGGGCACCATTCTAACCGTATCGCCGCATTGCTATCATACCTTCAAAAAAGCCTATACTAACGCAACGTCCGCCCCGACCATCGCGCATTACACCCAACTGCTCGACCATCTCATCACGTCCGGGGACTTGACACCGCAAGGCGAAGTCCCTGCCACCGTGACCTATCACGACCCCTGTTATTTGGGACGTCACCATGGCATCACCGAAGCGCCCCGCCGGATTTTGCGAGAAATCCCGGGTCTGACCCTGGTGGAAATGCGCGACAACCGCAGCCAGAGCATCTGCTGCGGTGGTGGCGGCGGGTGTGCCTTCAGCCAGAACGGTTCTGGAAATATTCTGGCGGACGTGCGTATCCAGCAGGCCCTGGATGTTCAGGCCGATGTGATTGCCACGGCTTGCCCATATTGCCTGCATATGCTTCAGAAAGCGGCCGATGCCCGCAAACATTCCGGATCCATCCGTGTGCAAGACATCGCCGAGTTGCTGTTCCAATCCATAGAGAAATCCTATAACCAGTCTATGCCAATCCATATCAACTTAGAACTCGACCAGGAGGTCCTGCATGCCTGAACGCATCGGATTTTACATCTGCCACTGCGGCATCAACATTGCCTACCGGGTGCGGGTGGAAGAGGTCGCCGCCTATGTGGCCACACTTCCGGACGTTGTCGTGTCCCGGGATTATCTTTTTATGTGTTCCGATCCGGGCCAGGAACTGATTGAGACCGACATCCGCAACCAACAGCTCACGCGTGTGGTCGTGGCCTCTTGCTCCCCGCGCATGCATGAAAAAACCTTTCGGGCCGCCTGCCAGCGGGCCGGCCTCAATCCGTACAGGGGCTTCCACATGGTCAACGTGCGTGAAAACGTCTCCTGGGTGACGCTGGATGAAGACGAAGCCACCCAAAAGGCCAAGATACTGGCAGGCGCCGGTATTATGCGTGTCACCCACCAGCACGATCTGACACCGGCAGAATTTCCTGTCTGTACCAATACGCTTGTGGTGGGCGGGGGCATCGCCGGTATGCAGGCCAGCCTGGACATAGCCAGTGCAGGCTTCAAAGCCTACCTGGTGGAGAGACAACCTACCGTGGGCGGGCACATGCTCCAATACGACAAAACCTTTCCGACCCTGGACTGTGCCGCCTGTATCGGGACACCCAAAATGGTTTCGGTCGGTCAGGAACCCAATATTGAATTGCTGTCCTACAGCGAGGTCGAGGATGTCAGCGGCTTCATCGGCAATTTCAAGGTGACGGTCCACCAAAAACCGCGCTATGTCGAAACCAACTGCACGGGTTGCGGTGAGTGCGAAACGGTTTGTCCGGTCTCATTTCCCAATGAATGGGATGTGGGCACCAAATTGAGAAAGGCGATATACCGTCCTTTTCCCCAGGCGGTACCAATTACCTACTGTATTGATAAGTACGACCGGGCTCCCTGTGTGCAGACCTGCCCGGCCGGAACCAATGCACAGGGTTATGTGGCCCTCGTCAAAGCAGGCCGCTACCAGGAAGCGGTCAAGCTCATCATGGAGAAAATTCCCCTTCCCGGCACGCTCGGCCGCGTTTGCCCGGCACCCTGTGAAAAAGTTTGTCGTCGAGCCGATGTGGACACTGCCGTCGCCATCCGGGAGTTAAAACGCTTTGCCGCCGATCAGGTGGATTTTTCCGATCTCCCCCGGCCGACCATCGAGGACCGGCCGGAAAAAGTGGCCGTCATCGGTTCCGGGCCCGCCGGTCTCACCGTCGCCTACTATCTCAGGCTCAAAGGCTATCAGATCACCTTGTTTGAGTCCTTGGATCAACTGGGAGGTATGTTGCGGGTGGGCATTCCCGACTATCGTCTGCCGCCCGAGGTGCTGGATGCGGAAATCCAGTATTTGCTTGACCATGGCATCGCCGTTGAAACCGGGACCTGTCTGGGGCAGAACCTGACCCTTTCCGATCTGAAGGACAGAGGCTTTGCAGCCATATTTTTGGGGGTTGGTGCCCATGACTCCTTGCAGATGCGCATACCGGGCGAAGATCAGGCCGAAGAGGTCCTGGATGCCGTCCAATTCCTGCGGGATGTCAATCTGGGCAGCCGCAGTGCCCCGGGAAAAGATATCATCATCATCGGTGGCGGTAATGTGGCCATCGACGCAGCCCGGGTGGTCAAACGCCTGGGCGCCCGAAATGTCACCGTTGTCTACAGACGTTCCGAGCAGGAAATGCCCGCTTATCCGGAAGAAATCGCCGGTGCCAGACAAGAAGGCATCCAGATTTCCTTCCTGACAGCACCGGTTGCCATTCAGAGTCAAGACGGTCATGTGACCGGTTTCACCTGTATCCGCACCGAATTAGGTCCACCGGACGCCAGTAGCCGCCGAAGACCGGTACCGGTCAAGGGTTCCGAGTTCGAGCTGCCATGCGATGCCATCATTCCGGCCATCGGACAAAAAATCGACCTGGACTGGGCCGCCGGCAGCAGCAATATGAAACTGACCGAGCGCAATACCGTGTGGGTTCATCCCACGACCATGCAGACAAGCCTGCCGCATGTCTTTGCCGCCGGTGACGCCGTCACCGGGCCGGCCACGGTCGTGGAGGCCATTGCCGCCGGGCATAAGGCGGTGGCCGCCATGCATCGTTTTATCAACGATGGCGTTCAGGATGCAATTCTGGCGGAAACCGAACCTGAGGCCGCACGGGGAGACCAATGGAAACCGCCACCGGAGAAAATTCCCATCCGGGAACGGGTTGAATCCGGACAACTGGATCCGGAAACACGTGTTACCAGTTTTGCCGAAGTCGATCGGAGTTTCAGCGTAGCGGCCGCCCAGGCCGAAGCCGCTCGCTGCGTGGACTGCGGCGGATGCTGCGAATGCAAATTGTGTGTGGATGCCTGCGAGGCCAAGGCCATCAATCATACCATGACAGAATCCCGCAGAGAAATCGAAGTGGGCTCCATTATCGTTGCCACGGGCTTTGATCCCCTCGATCCCACGCCTATGACCCAGTATGGCTACGGACGCTTCGCAAACGTCTTTACCAACCTGGAGTTCGAACGCCTGTCCAATGCCACCGGGCCCACCAGCGGACGCCTGTTGAAACGGGATCCCAACGACCGTCTCAAATTTACCGAAGCCCCAAAAAGCGTGGCCATTCTACATTGCATCGGCAGCCGTGACATCAATTATCATGAGTATTGCTCACGCACCTGTTGCATGTATGCACTCAAATACGCCCATTTGCTTAAGGACAAGTGCGGTCATGACACCCAGATATATAATTTCTATATCGATATGCGCTGCTTCGGAAAGGGTTATGAAGAGTTTTACAAGCACGTCCAGAGCGAGGGCGTTCGCATGATCCGTGGCAAAGCCTCGCGGATCGATGAAATCGACGGGTTACTGTGGGTCAGGGCTGAGGACACCCTCTCTGAACGCCTGATAAACATTCCGGTGGAAATGGTGATCCTGTGTACCGCCATGGAGCCCAGATCGGATGTCAATGAGGTGGCCCGCATCTTCGGCATCAACACCGGCAGCGACGGCTTTTACCAGGAAGAGCACCCCAAGCTGGAACCGGTTTCGACACCCACCAGCGGTGTTTTTCTGGCCGGTGCCTGCCAGAGCCCCAAAGACATACCCGATACCGTGGCCCAAGCCAAAGGGGCGGCGGCCGAGGCTCTGGCGCTGAGTGCTTCCGGTAAGGTTTCCGTAACTCCCATGATCTCCGCTATCGATCCGGATATCTGTATTGGATGTCAAATATGTATCGGCCTGTGTCCCTACGGCGCCATTGAATTCAACCAGCGCAAGAGCATCAGCGAAGTCAACGAAGCCGTCTGCAAAGGCTGCGGCAGTTGTGCTGCCTACTGCCCCAGCGGCGCTGCCAAGGTGCGTCATTTCACGGACAAGCAGATATTTTCGGAAATAGAAGGGTTATTAGCCAGTTAAATATTATGGAACAGAATGAATAGGTCTAAATACGTGATAAAATCGTTCGCTATATTAATCGTCATTACGCATCGCTGTAATTCGTCGTAATTTGCTTTGCGTTGTTTATTGTCGCTTTGCGCTGATAGCCAAAAGTCAAATATCGTGCGAAGCACAAATTACACACGAAGTGTAATCACCAACCAACTGGAGTGTAAACATGACCGCTGAATTCGAACCGACCATCATTGCCTTTTTCTGCAACTGGTGCACCTACACCGCCGCGGATCTGGCCGGTACCAGCCGGCTCTCCTACCCACCCAACGTCAAAATTATCCGTGTTATGTGCAGCGGCATGGTGGATCCCAAATATGTGATCAAAGCGCTTTTGGATGGCGCCGACGGTGTTCTGGTAAGCGGCTGCAACCCAGGCGATTGCCATTACATCAATGGAAATTTCAAAGCCCGCCGCCGCATCAAACTGCTCAGGGAAATCCTGCCGCATTTCGGATTCGAGGCCGAGCGACTGCGGCTGACCTGGATTGCGGCCAGCGATGGGGTCCTGCTGGCGGAAACACTCCAGGATCTGGTGAAACAGATCAAGGCCCTGGGACCCAGCCAGGCTAGAATTCAAATGGCGATTTGAATTGGCTCTTGGTTCTTGGCGGTTAGCTCTTAGCAGCTAATTGACAGCTAACCGCTAAAGGCTGCCAGCTGACAATCTGCAGATTGTCCAAGGAGACTGTTATGACCAAAACGGTAAAAATCGAAGTAGCAGAGAAAGACCTGAATAAGGCGCTCAGGGGATTTTTCAAAACGCTTCTGGAACGGGAAGATATCAGCGCTGTCCTGGCACCGTGCAAACTTCCTGGCAAAACCATGATCATGCCGACCCTGGTATCGGCAAGCGATCAAATCGACAGAATCGATCCGTTGACGCCGGCGTTTCCCATCAACGGTGCCAAGATCCTGTCGCGCTTGACCCGCAAACCGTCCGGCGGCCCCATTGCAGCCCTTATGCGACCTTGTGAAATCCGGGCTTTTTTTGAGCTGGTCAAACTCAATCAGGGCCGCATCGATGATCTGATTTTGATCAGCATGGATTGTCTGGGGGCCCTCGGGAACCGGGATTATCTGAAATGGTCCCAAGAAAAGAGCGACGATATGACCTTGCAATTTGTCCAGCAGGCCCTTGCCGGCAAAGATGCCGTCACCGATGAAATTGAGCTGACCCAGGCTTGCCGGGCCTGCGAATATCCGGTATCGGAAGGCGCCGATATCAACATCGGCCTGTTTGGCGTGGATACAGATAGGGAAATTCTGATCCAATCCCTCACCGAGAAAGGGTTGAACCTGCTCACGGCACTTGATCTGCCGGCCGCGGAATTCCCGGCTGCCCGACAAAAGGATATCGAAGGGCGTATTGCCAGGAAAGTAGCATTCCGGAATGAAATGTTTGCCCAAACCAACGAACAAATTGACAGTCATGCAAAACTGAGCGCCTTTTTAAACAGTTGCGTAAACTGCTACAACTGTCGGGTCGCCTGCCCGGTCTGCTATTGCCGTGAGTGTGTATTTGTTACGGACGTGTTTGATCACGAACCCAGCCAATACTTGCAGTGGGCCCAGCAAAAAGGGGCCGTTCAGATGCCCACGGATACCATGCTGTACCACATTACACGGCTGGCCCATATGAGCACCGCCTGCGTTGGGTGTGGACAATGCACCAACGCGTGTCCCAACGACATCCCGGTGATGGCCCTATTCCGTACGGTAGCCCACAACACCCAGCAGGCTTTCGACTACCAGGCCGGCCGAAGCCTCACGGAAAAACCGCCCTTGGCGGAATTCAAAGAGGAAGAATTTGAAGAAATTGTGGGAATAAACTGACAGCCATAAGCATAAAGGTATAAGCCCTAAGCAGGTCAAGGCTTACAGCTCTATATTTATCGCTAAAGGAAAAACATTATGAGTAAAAAAATAGGCAGAGCCCTGGTTGTGGGAGCCGGCATCAGTGGCATTCGGTCGGCGCTTGACCTGGCGGAATACGGATACGGTGTTACCCTGATTGATCGGAAGGCCCACATGGGGGGTATCCTCAGCCAGCTGGACCACCAGTTTCCCAGCAACCACTGCGGTATGTGCAAAATGCTGCCCCTCGTTAAGCGCGATCAGTCGGAGCAGTTCTGTTTGCGCAAAGGACTTTTTCATGAAAATATCAATATCCTGCTGAATACCGAGCTGATAGACCTAAGCGGCGAGCCCGGAAGTTTTAGCGCAACCCTGCGCGAAAAGCCCACCTGGGTGGATCCTGACCGGTGTGTGGGTTGCGGCGCTTGTGAAGCCGTCTGTCCCATTGAGGTAGCGGATGAATTCAACCAGTCGCTTTCCACGCACAAAGCCATTTATTTACCGATCCCGCATACCATTCCCAACCCCTATGTCATTGACCTGGCTGCCTGCAACCATTGTGGCGCCTGTGAAAAAGTCTGCCCAACCCAGGCGATTCATCTCTCCCTGGAAAAACGTAAAGCTTTCCGGATACTGGTGGTGGACGACGAGCTGATCGTTCGGGACTCCCTGAAGGAATGGCTCGCGGATGAGAATTTTGATGTGGATACGGCCGAGTCCGGTGCCATGGCGCTGGAAAAGCTGTCGCAGCAAGCTTTTAACCTCATGCTGACGGATATCAAAATGCCGGGAATGAATGGCGTCGAACTGCTGAAAAAGGCCAAAGAAATTTTGCCGGACTTGCCCGTTCTGATGATGACCGCTTTTGCCACGGTGGAAACGGCCGTGGACGCCATGAAAATCGGTGCACGCGATTATTTGTTGAAACCTTTTGATCCTGAAAAAATGATTGCTGATGTGGTTCAAATCTATGAGGAGCACCAGACCGGTGAGCCCGACACCCTCGAAGTCGGTGCAGTTGTACTGACCGGCGGCACCGATTATTTCGACCCAGCTGATAGCAAAGATATCTACGGCTATCAGAACAATCCCAGTGTGCTCACCACCCTCGAATTGGAACGCCTGCTCAGCGGCACCGGCCCAACCCAGGGACAATTGGTTCGACCCCATGACGGCAAGCCAGTCACCAAGATTGCCTGGATACAGTGCGTCGGGTCCCGGGACATTCAGTGTGATGCAGATTTTTGCTCCTCAGTCTGCTGCATGATCGCCATCAAGGAGGCGCTGCTGGTAAAACAAAAATTGGAAACTCCCGTGGCAACCACCCTCTTTTATATGGATATGCGCATGTTTGCAAAGTCGTTCCAGCGCTACCGGGATAGGGCTGAACAGGATTACGGCGTACAGTTCCAGCGGGCCCGCATTCATTCCGTTGCGATGGATGCTGAGACCGCAGACCCGGTTATCCGCTACGCCCGGACGGATGGGTCCATCCAGGAAGAAACGTTTGATTTGGTGATCCTGACCGTGGGACAACGTCCGGCCAAGGGGAGCCGGGAATTGTCGCAACGCCTGGAACTCCCTTTGAATTCGTGGGGGTTTATCCAGACCACACCGCCGTCACCCGTCGTCACCGAAAAAGCCGGGATTCTGGCGGGCGGCTCTTTTTCTGGCCTCAAAGATATCAGCGAATCGGTGATGCATGCATCGGCCGCAGCCCTTGAGGCGTCCCGGGTCATTCATGCTGCCGGCGGCAGCCTGGCTGACGAATCCGATTCCGAACCGGTGTTTCAGGACGTTTCCAAAGAAAATCCAAGCATACTGGTGGGTGTTTGTACCTGTGCCGATCGGTATATCCAGGACTCAGATGCCGATAGACTGGCCCAAGCGCTCAAACAGGATTCAGCCGTGGATCAGGTAATTTTCCTACAGCAGGCTTGTACCGCCTCTGGATGGGAGGATCTCATCCAAGCCATCGAATCGGCGAAACCCAACCGGGTTTTGCTGGGAGCCTGTCATCCCTATGTGTTTATCCACAAATTGCGGGAACTGAGCCGTCACGTCCGGCTGGAAGCCGAACTCATGCATGTTGTCGATATCATGACGCCCTTTTTCAGATCGACGCCGGAAACGCCGGCAAGCGATCGCGCCTGGATTGATTTGGCCCGGTCCAATTTAAAGATGGGTATTTCCCGGCTGAAACACGTGGATCCCTTACCGCTCGCCAGCTTGCCGATTGCCAGGCAGGCCCTGGTGGTGGGCGGGGGTATCGCCGGTATGCATGCGGCTCTCTCCATCGCCGAACACGGTTATCCCGTAAGTCTCGTGGAAAAAAGCGATCAATTGGGTGGCAACCTCCGCTGGCTGGATCAAACCATCGACGGCTCCCCTGTGAAGCCATATTTGGATGATGTCGTCCAGGCCGTGTGGAATCACCGTTTGATCGATATCCACCTGCAATCGCACATTGCAACCCATTTTGGTGAGGTGGGCGATTTCTACACGACCATTGAAAACACCGAGGGAGAAGCCCAAACCATTCAGCACGGCACCACAATCCTGGCTACCGGCGGCCAGGAAGCACCCGCAAACACCTATGGCTATGGTGATAACCCGGCCATCATCACCCAGAAAGAGCTGGAAATCCGGTTCAGGCAAAACGATCTCGACATGACGTCATTGCACAGCGTCGTGATGATCCAATGTGTGGGATCCCGCCTGGAACCCAGAAATTACTGTAGCCGCGTCTGTTGTCCCACATCGTTGAAGCATGCCTTGCGGTTCAAAAAGGCCAGGCCGGACCTTGGGGTTTACATCTTGTACCGGGATATGATGACCATCGGATTCGCCGAGGCATATTTTACAGCCGCCAGAAAGGCCGGTGTCATATTTATTCAATACGATCCGGATAATCTACCGCAAGTAAACCTGCCGTCAGAAAAGGATTCCGGGTTGTCGGTTATGGCCATGGATCCCATTTTGTCCAGGCCCATTCAAATCGAAACCGACCTGCTTGTCCTGGCAACCGGTATCGTGCCTGAACTTCCGGAAAATTTGGCGCAAACATTTGGCGTCCCAACCGATTCGGACGGATTTTTCATGGAGGCAGAATCCAAATGGCGTCCGGTGGATGCGCTCAAAGAAGGTGTCTTTAGCTGCGGAATCGCGTTGTCGCCGCGTTCAATCCAGGATACGCTTGCAACGGCGGGAGCAGCAGCCCAGCGCTGCTTGCGCATTCTGGCCAACGACAAATTGGCTGCCGGAAAAATCGTTTCAACCGTGCGGCACAGCTTATGCAGCCTGTGCGAACGCTGTGTCGATGCGTGTCCCTATCAAGCCCGGCATTTGGATGTGAGCAATCAAAAGATCGTCGTCAACGCAGCCATGTGCCAAGGCTGCGGCACCTGCGCCGCCACCTGTCCCAACAGCGCTGCGATACTCCAGGGATTTACCGATTCCCAGATGCTCGGTATGATCGACAGTGCTATGGCAGCTGCAGGGGATTCATTTCCATGACGCCTGTGTCGCAGAAATCGCCATCGACATCACTATCGCTATCGTTATCGAAGCGTTAAAGCTAGGGCCAGGCGTCGTGCTGAAACAATAGTGATCCTGATTTGTACGGTACTACAATAGAGCGGGTTCAATCCATGTTCACACTACTTAATAAAATACGCTCCCGACTGGTAAGCAAAATCGTAATCACATTTGGGCTGGTCTTTCTCGTTTCCGTTTCCATCTGGACCTACATCAATGTGCGTTACCAGAAAGAAAAAGAAATGCAGAACATCGTGGGGGCCACCGACCGGCTGACCACGACGATTCGCCTGGGCACCCACTATGCCATGATGCTCAACTCCCGGGACGATATCAACGGGATTATCCACAACATCGGACGTCTGCCCGAAATCAAGAATATCCGCATTTACAACAAAGCCGGTGAAATCAAATTCTCGAACCGCTCCACCGAAGTCGACCTGGCCACCAATATCAAAGCCGAGGCCTGTGACATCTGCCACCGGACGGACCCCCCCCAGTCCGAACTGGCTCTCAACGACAGAATCCGTATATTTAAAGATACCGATGGCCATCGGCTTCTGGGAATCATCAGTCCAATCCGCAACGAACCCGGATGTTCCACCGACGATTGCCATGTGCACCCCCAGGGCAAAAAGATCCTGGGAGCCCTGGACCTGGTTGTTTCGCTGAAAGAAACCGATCAGGGATTGTTCCTGCTGCAGCGCAGCATCATCGGGATGTCCGTAACCGTTTTCCTGCTGACCTCCACGATTATCTTCTTCTTTGTTTTTAGGCTTGTCAACCGACCGGTTAAAAAATTGATCACCCGTACCCGCGATATCGCCAAGGGGGACTACGACAACAAAGTGCGGTTGGCGCAAAAAGATGAAATGGGCCAGCTGGGGGACGCCATCGACAAAATGGGCGCCGAAATCGGTGAAAAGGAAACGGCTCTCAACAAGCAGCGCGACGAATACATGCAGCTTTTCGAACAGGTACCCTGCCTTATCACTGTTCAAAATCGCAACTATAAACTCCTGCGCTACAATAAAGAATTTGCAGACCGATTCGACCCTGTCCCGGGGGATTACTGTTATCATGCTTACAAGGGACGCACGGAAAAGTGTGAACGTTGCCCGGTGGAGTGGACCTTTTCCGACGGCAAATCGTATTCCACCGAAGAGACCGGCATCAACAAGGACGGGAGTTTTAAACATTGGATCGTGCGGACATCCCCCATCGTCAACGAACGCGGTGAAGTCGTTGCCGCCATGGAAATCTCGCACGATATCACCGAAAGGCGGCAACTCGAGGATGATTTAAAACGTTCTGAAAAGAAATACCATGCCATATTCAATAATATTCCCAATCCGGTATTTGTGCTGGATATCCAATCCCTCAACATACTGGATTGCAACATGAGTGTTGAGGCGGTGTATGGATTCAGAACAGGCGACCTTATCGGCACCCCATTTCTGCATTTCTTCCGTGAAGATGAACGCGCGGATTACGCCACCAAAATGGAGGCGGGCATGGTTATCAACCAGGCCAAACACCGGACCCAAAGTGGCAAGGAGTTGTATGTCAACATCCGCATATCTCTTTCTGAATTTTCCGGAAAGGCGGTTCTGCTGGTTACCACCAGCGATATTACCAAGCGTCTGGAGGCCGAACAACAGTTGATCCAGGCCAGCAAAATGGCCACCCTGGGAGAGATGGCCACCGGCGTCGCCCATGAACTGAACCAACCCTTATCAGTTATCAAGACGGCCAGCAGTTTCATGATTAAAAAATTCGATCGTGACGAAGCCATTCAAAAAGAAATACTGCACACCATGCTGATCAAGGTGGATACCAACGTGGATCGCGCCACCCGGATTATCAACCATATGCGCCAATTTGCCCGCAAAACCGATTTGGCTCTGGACAAAATCGCCATCAACGATGTGATCTTAAATGCATTTGAAATTTTCAGTCAGCAGCTCAAGGTAAGAGGCATCGCCGTTGTGAAAGATCTGGACCGGAACCTGCCGAAGATTCAGGCGGACCCGGATCGTCTTGAACAGGTATTTATCAACTTGTTGCTGAATGCCCGTGACGCCATTGAGGAACGCGCATCCCAATCGCCCCGCAGGGACGTTGAAGATCGGATTACCCTGAAAACACATCAAGTCGCGGACCAGGTCGTGGCCGAAGTATGCGATACAGGCGTCGGCATCCCCAAACATGTTGCCGACAAGATTTTTGAACCCTTTTTCACCACCAAAGAGGTTGGTAAGGGGACCGGTTTGGGTCTCTCCATCAGCTACGGCATCGTCAAAGATTGCGGTGGGATGATCCAGGTAGTGCCCGGCGAAGTTGGCGGTGCCTGTTTTCGGGTATCGTTTCCACTCAGCCGTGAGCACTGAGCACTAAGCTGCTGATTGCTGAGAGCTGGCGGAAGGATAAATTATGAACACATCGGACGGTTTAAATAAAATACTCCTGGTGGATGATGAAGAAGATATCCGCGACGTTCTCAGCCTGGCCCTGGCAGACATGGGCTATGACATTCTGACGGCCGAAAATGGCGACTCCGCCTGGCAAACCTTTACTCGGGAACAACCCCCGATTGTCATGACCGATATTAAAATGCCGGTTATGGATGGCATTGAATTACTGCAACGTATCAAGCGAAAGAGCCCTGATACCGAAGTGATCATGATAACCGGTCACGGTGACATGGACCTGGCGATCAAGAGTCTCAAACATCGTGCCACGGATTTTATCACCAAACCCATCAATGTGGACGTCCTGGAAATCTCTCTGAAGCGAACTGAGGAAAAAATCTTCACACGCCAAAAACTCCAGGAATATACTCAAAATCTGGAACAACTCATCCACGATAAAACTGAGCTGCAAGACAACTTATCGGACCTGGGGCTCATGGTGGGATCGATTTCACATGGCATCAAGGGGCTGCTCACCGGCCTGGATGGCGGCCTATACCTGCTGGATGCCGGTCTAAAAAAGGAAAATTTGGGAAAAATCAAAGAGGGCGGTGATATATTGAAACTGATGGTGGAACGGATTCGCCGCATGGTCAGCGATATTCTCTTCTACGCCAAAGAGCGCAACTTAAGACGTGACAAGGTCAATATACACGCTTTTGCCACCGAGGTCATATGTGTGGTGGAACCCAAAATCCAGACCCACAAGATTCAGCTACAACAGCATTTCGACTTGCGTGTTGAAACCATAGAAATCGATTCAGGATTTGTCCATTCCGCGCTCATCAATATCCTGGAAAATGCCATTGATGCGTGCCTGCGGGATAAAGGCAACCAAGAGCCTACCATCGAATTTACGGTACGCAACGACAAAAAGAATCTTTTTTTCATTATCAGTGACAACGGGGTGGGCATGGACATGGAAACCCGTGATAAACTGTTCTCGCTTTTTTATTCATCCAAGGGACGCGACGGTACCGGATTGGGCTTGTTCCTGTCCAATAAGATTATCGCCCAGCATGGCGGATCTATTAATGTGGACTCGGTATCGGGAAAGGGTACACGCTTCACCATTCAAATACCGCTCTTTCAATGAACGTAAGCTTTATAGAGAACCGCGAAATAGTAATTGCGAATCATCTGGTAGAGATACCGTCTCATCGGGTCTAACTGGAATTTAATAATTTAATGGACGTCCCCTTGTTTAAGATGGACCTATGTATTTGACTTTCTAAGCATCAAACACTATATTCCCGCCTGTTGACCAAGAAAAACTTTCAAAAAGTAGCCTAGGAATATGGATGACAAACTTTATCTGACGGCCCAGGACCTGCTAAACGATTCCTTTAAACTCGGACTGCGGATTTATAAAAGCGGATTTCGTCCCAGCTTTATCATCGGGATCTGGCGCGGCGGCACACCGGTGGGCATCGCTGTTCAGGAAATCCTGGATCATCTGGGCGTCAAAACCGACCATATCGCCATCCGAACCTCATCCTACTATGGCATCAATAAAAAGACCAAGGAAGTTCGCGTACACGGCCTGGCTTATGTGGTTCGCAATGCCAACCGCGACGATGGTCTCCTAATCGTGGATGATGTCTTTGACAGCGGCAACAGTGTCAAAGCGGTGCTCACCATGTTGGCGGCCAAGATGCGGCGCAACCTCCCCAAGGATATCCGCATTGCCACGCCCTGGTTTAAGCCCAAAAACAACGCCACCGACCTGATCCCCGACTATTACATCCACGACACCGACCAATGGCTGGTTTTCCCGCACGAGTTGGACGGCCTCAGCCGCGAGGAAATTTTTAAAAACAAACCCGGGCTGATAGAACTGTTTGAGCAAGAAGGCGTTCCGTAAAGCCAAATAATAGATTATTGCTGTTTCGTTTCCTGGGCCAACTCTTCGGGTCCCATGGTCCAAAACGGCTTGCCATTCTTGGTCAACCGGACTTTTAGCTCAAAATAGTCGCCTTTTTTAATCTTGGATGCCATAAAAATAAACTCCCCGTCTATTTCGGCCCAGGCACCTCTGATCTTCAGCTTGTCACCTTTTTTAATACCGATGTCTTTGCGTCCCAAATACCACTCTGGGCAGATATGGACCCAAGAAACGTCTTCCTTGGATTCTTCGAAAACCAAGGCCACGCCCGGTGCCATGCCTTTCATGGGTACCACCGTGGTTACCTTCTTGACGCGGCCTTTGATGCGATCCATTTCGGAAGCATTGTAAAGTTTGTTGTAGGGGCTGTTTAATTCCCAGCCACCCATATCTTTTTGTTCACCGGCAAGTACCAGTCCGACACCCATGAAGGTGAAAAACAAAAGGGGTAATATCCCTGCCAGCATTTTGATTCCGTGTTTTCCTGTGTATGGCATTTTTCTTTTCCTTTCACGTCTTTTACACCGATTGTCAAAAATTTTCATGCCGATTCAAATTCACGATAAAGGCGTATCCCTGCCTCAAACGACCGGATATTCCGGGAATTTTATCGAAATTTTCGAATTTCGGCAGCACACTTTCGTCAAAAAACAGGATCTTCATCCATAATTTGAATGCATCTACCGCCGTCTACCAAGGCCGCTGCAAGACTTGTCGGCGAACGCAAGCCGTTCCGCAGTGAGGAATTCAAATTTAAAATATGAACATATTTGTTAGAAACAAGTTAAAAGTGGTGATGTGACCCGAACAAGCCGTGAATGGCTCGAAAAAATTGCGCAACATTCTGTCTGAGACCCCCGTGGGCACATTGTTCTATGATAAAAATTTTCGGACCGCGTCTTTTATTGCCGAAGTAAAATGCGGATCAATCCAGATGATCGCGTTATCGGCTCGGAACCAGGTAAACTGACGTTTGGCATAGCGCCTTGTATCCCGCTTTAAGGTTTCGACGGCCCGGGCCCAGTTTAAACGTCCTTCGAGATAGTCTGTCATGTGGCGGTAGCCAATGGACTGCATCGATTTTAAACCGGCACGATACCCCGCTGCCAACAACCCCCGGACCTCGTCCAACAAGCCATCCGCAATCATCCTATCCACACGGCGGTCGATGCGATCATAAAGCGCTTGTCGTTCCATTTTCAGGCCCAGTTTTAATGTGTCCAGTCTTTTCTGCCGGAATTGATGGGTGTGCTGCATTGCGGACATGGGCAACCCGGTGAGTTCAAAAACCTCCAGGGCTCGGACGATGCGATAGGTATCATTGGGGTGCACCTTAGCCGCCGTTATGGAATCCGCTTGCTTCAATCGCTGTAGCAGCGCTTCGGGTCCTGATTTTCGGGCTTCTGTATGAAGGCGATCCCGCAGGGCCGTGTCCATGGGCGGGGCATCAAACAGCCCGTATTCAAGAGCTTTAATATACAATCCCGTTCCCCCGGCAACAACGGGTAAAATCTGCCGATCAGTGAGCGATGCGATTATTTCCAGGGCGCTTTGGGCATAGGTTTCGGCATCGAAATCCGCATCCGGATCAACGATGTCCACCATGTGGTGAACAACGGTAGCCCGTTCATCCGGCGTGGGTTTGGCCGTACCAATGTCCATCAAACGGTAAACCTGCATGGAATCGGCACCGACAATCTCGCCCTGAAAAGCCTGAGCCAGATCAATGGCAAGCGCGGTCTTCCCGATGCCGGTGGGCCCGCAAATGATGATCGCTTTGGGTTTGGATGCTTTCGCGCGCATGCGCCCTCTCATGAACCAGCGGATGCTGCGCCCGATTTGCCATCACTTTCGAAACGGGTACAGACACCTTGGTTTGCATCTGATTGCAGATTCAGTCTTGTTTGATATTTATTTGGAATCATAGTATATAGGCCTCCATTGCAGCGGTCAAGATTTGGCATATCGGAATCAATTCGCACCTGGGAGCAAATCATGAACATCGCAGTCGTCGGCGGCGGCCGTAAATGTGTCCAATTGTTAAAACTCATCGATCAACATGAATTTGAAGAAATACACCCCAAGGTCGTGGCCGTGGCCGATCTTAAAAATAATGCCCCTGGATTGGTGCTGGCCCAGGAAAAAGAGATTTTCACCACAAACGACTACAACGATCTGTTCACCCGGGATGACATTCACCTGATCATCGAACTGACCGGTCATACCAATGTACTTTACGACATTCTCAAGAAAAAAGCCCTGAATGTACGTGTCATATCCGAACGAACGGCCCAGCTTTTCTGGGAAATCGCCCGGATATCGGCCAAGCAGAAAAAAACCAGTCAGGAACTCCATGAAACCAATGCGCTCTATAAAACCATGATCAATGAATTAATTCAGGAAGACGTACTGGTTATTGGGCGTAACTACCGCATTATCGATGTCAACAACACGGTACTGAACCGCCTGGGCCTCAAGCGTGAAGAGGTCATCGGCAAGTACTGCTATGAAATAACCCATCGTCAGTCCTTTCCCTGCTCCGGCGAAAAGCATCCCTGCCCCTTGCTTGAGACCATGGAAACCATCCAACCATCGCAAACAACCCACGTTCATTTGGACAAAAACGATAAAGAAGTTTACTACTCCATCTCAACATACCCGCTTATCGAAGCTGGTGACATCATTGGCGTCGTTGAAATATCGAGAGATATCACCAATGAAATCAACGTGCAAAAAGCCATGATGCAGCAGGAGAAACTGGCCTCCATCGGACGGCTGTCTGCCGGTGTGGCCCACGAAATCAACAACCCGCTCACAACCATCCTGACCACTTCCATGCTGCTGCAGGAGGAGATCGAGCCGGACCACGATATGTATTCGGAATTGGAAACCATCGCCAAAGAAACGTTGCGATGCCGAAAAATTGTCACCAGCCTGCTCGATTTTGCCCGCCAAACCAAACCGGACAAGAAAAATCACGATCTCAACGAGATCGTGCGGGAAAGTCTGCTGTTAACCAAAAAACAGGCCGCCTTCAAGGATGTGAGGGTGGAACAAGATTTAGACGAGAACTTACCTCCCGTTCCAGTTGACAAGGGGCAGATCCAGCAGTCACTCATTAATCTGGTTTTAAATGCCATCGAAGCGACTGACCCCGGCGGCTTTGTAAAGGTTGGCACGCAATACATGCCGGCCACCGGTGACAAAAAGGTGATCGTCAGCGACAATGGCCATGGTATTTCCAAAGCGGACCTGGATACCATATTTGATCCCTTCTTCACGACCAAGGATGACGGCAGCGGCCTGGGGCTTGCCATTACCCACGGCATCATCGAGCAGCACAATGCAACCATAACAGTTGAAAGCCAACCCGGGCAGGGCACCACGTTTACGATCAATTTTCCGTTGGAAAAGGGTGACAAACATGACGTCTGAGCTGCCGCGGATTCTGATTGTTGACGATGAATTGAATATCTGCCAGAGCTGCGTCAAAATTCTTTCCAAAAAAGGATATCACGTATCTTATGCCTTAAACGGGTACGATGCCCTCAAGCTCGTGGCTGAAGAACCCTTTGAAATCATTGTCACCGACCTGAAAATGAGCCACCTGGGCGGTATGGAGCTTTTGCGCCGGGTCAAAGAACTGCATCCGGATACACACGTAATCGTCATTACAGGATACGCCAGTGTGGCCTCGGCGGTGGAGGTCATGAAAATGGGGGCCTATGATTATCTTCCCAAGCCATTTACCCCCCATGAATTGCGGGCGGTTGTGCAGCAGGCTGTAATAGCCATCCAGAACCAGCGTCAGAACAAAATGCTGCAACGCCAACTTCAGCGGAAAAAAACCACATCCCATCAACTGATCGGCAAAAGTGCCAAAATTAAAAAGGTCATCTCCATGGTTGAAAAGGTGGCCCCCACAGATGCCACCGTGCTGATATACGGTGAGAGTGGTACCGGCAAGGAGCTGATCGCCAGAGCCGTGCATGCCAACAGCAACCGCAAAAACAAGGTATTTTTTGCAGTGGATTGCGGCACCTTGTCGGGCCAGTTGTTGGAGAGCGAGCTGTTTGGCCATACCAAGGGCGCCTTCACCGGAGCCCACCGCCATAAGGACGGAATTTTCGCCTTGTCCCATGGCGGCACCGTCTTTCTGGATGAAATCAGTAATATCAGCACCGAGGTCCAGGGCAAGCTGCTCCGATTTTTGGAAACCCGTGAGTTTTTGCCCCGCGGGGCCACGTCGCCCCAAAAGGTGGATGTCCGGCTCGTATTCGCCACCAACACCCAGCTTGAGGACATGGTTGCGGAAGGATCCTTCCGGCAAGATTTCTACTACCGTATTTTCGTATACCCCATTATCCTGCCGCCGCTCAGGGAGCGGAAAATGGACATTCTGCCGATTGCCTATCATTTTATCAAGCAATTCGAAGCCTCGCTTGGAAAATCCGTAAAAGGCATTGATGACATTGCCACCAGCCGCCTGCTGGCATACGATTGGCCCGGTAACATCCGCCAACTCCGTAATACCATCGAACGCGCCATGATTCTGTGCGATGGGGATCGGATCGGCATTCAAGATCTGCCCCTGTTTAGTCAGGACGGCGATCTGGATAATCTGGCCGAACAGATCCCCGCCACCAACGAAGAATTCAAGCAATTGAAAAAAGAAATCCGCCAAAAGGCGGTTCTTAAAATTGAAAAAAACTTTATCCTGAACGCCCTGACCCGTAGTGATTGGAATGTGACCCGGGCAGCCCAAGCCACCGGACTGCAGCGGACCAATTTTCAAAGCCTGATGAAAAAGCATGGGATCAAATTGACCGACCGCGCCTCCAAATAATTCCGGTTCATCCGGATCTTGCACCATAACCGGCCTTTTGGCGACGATAACACGATGGTGGTTTCTCGATGGAGGATTCCAGGATCCGAGGGGCCACGTGGGACAACCCAGGCCGCTCGGTGTCAATTCGGGATCCTCCCCGCTCCTCTGAGGGACAAGTTTTCATGGGGATGAAAATCTCACAATCAATTGGAATTATTAATGAATATTATCAAGACAAATATTTACATACATGTACAGAAAATAAATACACTCATTCTGTTCAGCGCAGAACCCACCTGATTGTTCCCATATAATTTACAAATAATTCCAACAAGTAATCATGTGATGCCCAAAAAACCAATCTCCGTATAATCTTCCGGCGTAGCCTGCCCGCAACAATTTAAGCTGTCTAAATGTACTTATATTATATACACTATCTGTCGAGAATCTGCTACAATTAGAAATTTTATACAAATAATTCAAATAGTTAATCATTTGTTTCCACCTTGGCACACTATCTGCAGTATCTTGTGTCAAACAAGTTTTCAGCCCAAATCCCAAACCAGCTCACAAGGAGGAACCCATGGAAACGACACCACGAATTATCGTTGTTGACGATGAAAAGCGCATCTGTAGCAATGTGGAAAAAATACTGAAAAAGAACAACTACGAGGTGGTGCATGCCATGAGTGCTGATGAGGCCCTCGAGAAAATGGCCACCGAATCCTTCTCCCTGCTCATATCCGACATTGTCATGCCGGGCAAAAACGGCCTGGAACTCTTGAAGCTTGTCAAACAGCAATGGCCGCTCACCAAAGCCGTCATGATGACGGCCTACGCCTCTACGGACACGGCCATGAAGGCCATCCGCATGGGCGCCCTGGACTACATTCCCAAACCGTTTACACCGGATGAATTGCGCAACACGGTAGACAACGCCCTCACCGGCAAACTCACTGAAGCACCCACAACGCCCAAAGAAAAGGAATATATCGAGGTGATTGATCTCGACATGCCATTCGATGCCGATGAGGTTGCGGCCGTCACCGGCGAGGCCTATGCCAAAGCCCTCGGCCCCTCCGACATGCCCGTTATCGAGATCAAGGCCCCGGAACCCCTTGAAGGATTCTGTGAAATGGGCAACATGGTCTGCGACATTTTCAAAAAACTGGGGGCCACCTGCAAGGCCGGCACCAAAAAGCAAGCCTGTCCGCAGCTGGCCAAGAAAAAAGGCAAAACCAAAAAGAAAGCCGCTCGGGATGTCAAACAGTTGATTGGGATCGACCAACCCTTTGATTATGAAGAAGTCGCCGCCGTCACCGGCCCCCAATATGTCCAGTCGCTGCAAAACGACGGCGTGGCCTACGTTCCGTATGAAGAACTCAAGAAAAACATGGCGCCCATGCTGCAGAAGAAGAATATTGATGTGGATGTGCCCTTTGACCGGGATGAGGTCGCGCAGCAAACCGGAGAAGCCTATGCGGACCAGGCAAGTCGCTCCGACGTTCCGGTCATCGAGGTGACCGTGTCCGAATCCCTGGAGGGGTATTGTGAAATGGGCAACATGGTCTGTGACATTTTCAAAAAACTGGGGGCCACCTGCAAGGCCGGCACCAAAAAGCAAGCTTGCCCGCAACTCGCCAAAAAGAAACGGGCGGCCAAGTCGAAACAACGCATCGACACCCGCAAACTCATCGGTGCCGACCAGCCCTTTGCGTATGAAGAAGTGGCGGCGGTTACCGGTCCAGAATACGTGGAACATCTCATTTATGACGGGACCGTGCAGGTCCCGTATGAGACCGTAAAACAGAATGTCGCGCGCATGATGAAAGCAACGCCAGCGCCAGCGGACGACGTCATCGAATATCCGGCGGAATCGGCCACCAAGAACATTTTGGTTGTCGATGATGAAGTGGCCGTCAACAATAATATCCGTAAAATCCTGAACAAAAAAGGCTATCAGGTGGATCAGGCGGTTACCAAAGAAGAAGCCCTGGCAAGCATTGAGGCCCATTCATACAAGTTAATCCTGCTCGATCTCAAGATTCCAGGGGTTCGCGGCTTGGAGCTGCTCCAGACCATTCGCGCCAAAAATCCGGAAACCAAGGTTATCATGATAACGGGCTATGCCAGTATCGAGACGGCCGTGGAAGCGGCGCGCATGGGTGCCGTCGATTATCTGCCCAAGCCATTCACACCCGACGAAATCCGCCAGGCCACCGATCAAGCCTTCCGGCTGGCGGCTTGATGCGGGCACAACCGCTGTAATCATCAAACCATCGAACCCCGGGGGAACCGTATTTGGCCCCCCGGGGCGACCCCCGAAAGCCCACAACGCCCCCTCCGGGCGTATATATATTTCATACACTTCCAATCCCGACCGTAAACATTTGCAATTCTAGCGACCAATTTCGCCAATTCCTATTGACAAGCCCGTACCTGAGCATATAGAAAGACTCTTTGGTTTATGATCTGGCAACCGGTCTAACCGGTGCCAGCCTGACAATAAAAACATTTCCAGGAGATTACGCATGGGAAAGGATATTATTGGATCAGTTCTGGTTGTCGGTGGCGGTATCGCGGGCATGCAGTCCGCCCTTGATCTAGCCAATTCCGGCTATTATGTCTATCTACTCGAAAAATCACCTTCCATCGGCGGGGTCATGTCCCAACTGGACAAGACATTTCCCACCAATGACTGCGCGATGTGAATTATCTCACCTGTACTGGTCGAGGTCGGCCGGCATCTGAACATCGAACTCATCACATACGCGGATCTTGAATCTGTTGAGGGTGAATCCGGAAATTTCAAAGTCAAGGTAAAAAAACGGGCCAGATCCATTGATATGGACCTGTGTACGGGTTGTGGTGCCTGTGTGGAGAATTGCCCCGTTGTCCAGCAGACGGCAGTGGGTTGATCGATCACAAAAATTGAAATTTTCTGATGGCTTTATCTGTATTTTGGAGACTGTAATATGAGCGAGACACAAACATTGAGATCGGATCAATCCATGGAGGTCGAAATCGATTTCGTGGAACTCGATACCATCATCGAAAAAGAGTTCAACACCGACAAAGAAAATTTAATCATGATCCT
>Ga0180436_10000817_pt1 | contig 31213 bp, 29 predicted proteins | sample SS_ome_2_FD_132434 | JGI IMG/M metagenome (GOLD analysis project Ga0180436, IMG submission 132434) | Hypersaline lake sediment archaeal communities from the Salton Sea, California, USA - SS_3_S_2 metaG | ecosystem: Environmental > Aquatic > Non-marine Saline and Alkaline > Hypersaline >... | reverse complement strand
GTGCTCGATCAGTGGCTGCATCGCCGCGGGCGCGCCACCGACGGAGTGCTCATACACCGGCACTGTCGGCACAGCCCTGCCCATAAGGCTGCTGGCGGCGGCTTCGGTGGCGCAGCGCGCCGAGGCTCCACCGGTGGCGGACTTGTAGCGCTTAGCCATCCAGGTGCGTCCGTCGTTGTCGTTGTAGAAATCCTTGGAGTGCATGCCACCGAGTCCTGGATTCGGGGCGGGGGTGAAGTTCACGCTCCCCAGTTCGGTGGCGCTCATCCGCGCGGGGATCGGTTCGGTTGAGGCGTGCATGTGTTGGGCGGCCGCCGCGGCGTACTTCGCGTGCTCGGGGAAGGACATCGGTGCGCCCGGTTCGATCTTGGTCTTCCCGGAGCCGACCTTGAAATTCGCGCCGAAACCACTCTGACTGGCGGCAGCGCTGGTGCCGTTGGCTTTCGCGGCCGCCACCGCTGCGCTCTTGGTGGCTTTCTTCAGCGCGGCGTTGTTGATGGATTCTTGCCATGCGTCCACGTCATTTCCAGTGGGGGCGACATGGGCTGCCAGATAGCCGGTCACCTGCGACCGGTTGGCTGCGTCCGCGTTTTGTAGTCCCACCTCGGTGGCGATCGCGCGCAGGTCGTCCAGGCTTTGTTCCTTCGCCCACTCCTTGACCAACGGGTTTGAGGTGTGTGGGTTGATGAAGTTGCTCTTGAGTTGCTTAGTGCCTTCGGGAGTGAGTGTTTTGTGGAACTCCGAAACAACCGGCACGTCGTTGTTAGTCAGGTTCTTATCGCGTTCCAGGATCCCGTGTTGCGCCTGGAAGAACTGGGCGTAGGTCGTGTTCCCGTCGGCGACACCTTGATCCAGCGCCTTCATGTCAACGTTGCCGTACGCCCATGACCACTTTTGCTCTTCCGGCGTGGTGTAGGGCATGGCGGTGAGCATGTTGGTCTTGTATGCCTCGATCTTTTCGGCCCGGTCGTGACTGATGGCGGCGAATTCCTCGGGTTTGGCCAGCGCCGAAGCCATCTGGGTGTCCAGGACTTCGCGCCGTGACCAGAACTGACCGTGCGCCGGGTCGATACCCATTTCCTCGAGCGCCGCGGTGCGGGCGGAGTCGATGATCGCGGCGTTTTTGTCCTCATCCCCGTAGGGCAACAGTTGGTAGCGAGAGAACCGGATATCTGAGGCCTCTTTCACAGCCTTGGGCGCATACCCGTCTTCCACTTCCCCCGACAATCGCGCCTGCGTCACGATCAATTCACGCAGTAGGCGCTCTCGTTCCTCGTCGCTGGGCGGGTCTTGGTAACTCTTGGTCTTGAGGTACTCCCTGATCTCCTGGGAACGGGTGATCAGTTCCTCTACTTCCTGGCCACTGAGATAGGACGCCGCCGGCGCGGGTGCCGGGTCGGCCGTAGTGGCCGCCGCTGAGGGAACGAGGGACGCGTTGGCCTGCTCTAGGTAGGACTGCAACGTCATGCCGTTGACTTCTCCACCGGCCTGCAATGTGGCGTACCGGGTGTCGGCGGCCGCGGCGACCTTGGCCTGCTTGATCGAGGGAACCGGTTCCCCGTCTTCGTCTTGCCCCCAATAGGCGGTCTGCAGGTAGAAGGCGGTCGATTCCGGGGAGATCAGCAGTGGGTGTGCGATCCCGTTTTCGTTGGCGAGTTGTTGCAGGTGCTCTTCAGGGATCGTCTGCAGCACGTCGAGCTGAGCCTTCGCTAGCTCCTTGGTGTATGCCGCCACTTCCTCCGGACTCGCATCGTTGGCCGCCATCGCCTGCTTGGCTTCCTCGATGAGTTCGGCGGTCGCTTTGTACATCTCTTGGGAGTCTTCGTAATCGTTGATGGTGGTCGCCATCGACAAGGAGTTCATCGCCCCCACCGCGTTTGACACCGCCACCGCCGTGGGGGTCTTCATGGGGCACGTGTGCGCCACCATCGGTGAAATGAACTGCCCACACCCAGGGCAGTGCTCCAGGTGTGTTTGCACCGCACCGATGGCCTGATCCCACGCCGCCACCTGCACGTACTGCTGCTCAGGTGATGTCGCAGGAGTGAAGGAAACCAAGTACCCGTCGGTGTTGGTGGTGATGGTGGCGACCACCGGGTCGGTGTCCACACCGCCGTTGGCGTAGGAGATGACGGTGTTGAGGGGCAGCGTCTTGGCGTCGATGTCCTCATCCAGGCTTGCCAGCGACATCGAATACAGCGGTGCGCTGGTCGGTGGTCCGGGCAGATCCGATGGGGGGTCAGGTGGCCCGGGCTGGGAACCCATCGAGGCTGGTGGGCCGGGCAACTCCTCATCGCCGGTGGCGGCCGTGGCTGCAACAGCGGCGGGAGTTGGCAGCGGCAGTTCATCGACCTGGGTGGACACCGGTGTGACGACCGGGCCAGAGGAGCCGCACTCCAAGCACGCCCACAGTTTCTCCAGCACCGTCAGTTGTTCGGTTCCGGAGCACTTCGGGCAGGCCGCGGGTTCCCCTTGCGCGGCGATGGGGCCTTGGTTTTGTTGCGATTCGAGTTGTTCGGCCAGCAGCTTGATTTTTGTTGCCGGACTGAGCCCCTCGAAGGTTTCGTTCTTTTTCTTCTTGCCGTTACCCATGAGGCGCCACCGGAGCATCGAGGACGAGAGCGATCTTTGGTTCAGATGGCATCTGGGCGATCGCGATCTGCTCGAACCACGGTTCAGCGAGAGCGTCATCAAGGACGAGATCGGCAACTCCACCCAGGGTGCGTGCCCCATCGGGCACCGCAACCTCCACCACATCCAAACTCGCGTTCTCGGCGTGATGGACCAGGAAGTCGCGCACATCGATGGTGGGGTCGGCGTTGGCAATCAGCCGAAACCAGGCGTTTTGGGCGTCGGATTCCTCATCGGTGAGCACCGGAAGCCAGCGCACCCGGATCTCCGACAGCGCACTGGGTTCGTTCCAGGCCACCGCGGCAACCGTGGTCAGCGGCAGCAAGGACCCCTGGCACCAGCCACGCAGCACAGCTGCCCGCCAGGTCCCTGGCGCGGAGTAGGGGGAGTCACTGTCTCGGTAGGTCTTCGCCGTCACGCACAAGTCCTAACCGGATACGTGCACTCAGGCCCTCAACTTGACGTAGGGGGCACACCGATCGGTGTGCCCCCTACGTGGGTTAGGTGGTGTGGTCTACGTCCACCCGAGTTGGGTGGGGCGGGCCTGGATGCTCACGTTGAGCCTGGTTTCCAGCCACGCCACGATCATCGCGCCGATTGCCGGCAGCGACATGGTTTCCACGGTCACTGCTCCGGTGCGCACGTCTTCGCGGTGCGCCAACGAGATGTGCAGTGCCTTGCGGGTGAGCGCCAACATGGTGTTCGCCGCGATCTTCATCGCACTGAGCGCCGCGTTGGCTTTGGTGATCGCTGTGCCCAGGGCCGCGATAACGGTCATGGTGTCTGTCTCCTCGTATCGGCTTGTGTCGATGCTGCGGTCCTTGTCTTCCGCGATAGTTGAGGACAGTGCCCCGGTGCTCGTGGTTCTCCTGTTCGTGCAGAGCACCGGTCATTTCGCATAACCCACCCAGGCTAAGAAATCGTTGTGACAAATGGTTTCAGTGGATCCTGTGTCAGTGCAGCGCATCGGCTAGCACCCCCGCATGAGCATTCCGGTGTCTATCTCGACCTCGAAGTTCCAGTTCGGCCCTGGCGAGAACTGCAAGGTGTGCTCATGGTCGACGAACCCCAGCGATGAGTTCGTCGCTTCGGGCCGCTGGGACACCGGGTTGTGTTCGGGTCCGAACTCCGATGACTCCTACGCCGGGTGCGCGCGCGCAGCCGCCCCGATCTTCGAAGGCGGGTGCGGGGAGTGCTCGGTGGTGTGCTCCTCACGCGTTGATGTTGATGACTGGGTCGCTGATGTCGGCGGCACGATGACCTTCGATGACATCGCACTTGATCAGTCGCAGTTCACAGGCTTGCCGGGGTTGATCCCGCAAACCGATGGCTCCCCGGCGGGGGCGTTCCATGAGGTGGCCCATCCAGGTGCGTGGGCGATCGGGATGCGTCGTGTCTTTTCCCCTACAACGTGGCGACTGACCCCGAAGTGGGATGGCTCCACCAGCGCACCAGCGGCGATGGGTCTTCCCGCGAGCACCCCGACTGTCTTGGTGGGCTATGGCACCGACCCGGTGGTGGAGAACTGGTGGGCACGGCACCAAGTCGATGACCTGGTGCCGCGGACGGCGAACGTGGGTTTCGATGTGGTGTTATCGCCGAACTATTCGCTGTATGGCAACTGGCCGCGGTCCTTTCATCTGTTGAACTTCCGCAGGAATCTCCTGATCGCGCAACGGTTTTCTGATGCCGGCCAGCTCGTGGCTCCGAACATCTACTGGTACCGCCTCGAAGACCTCCAGCGCTACGACCGGTGGATACGGGACACCTCACCGCGACTGTTAGCTAGCAACCTGCAAACAACCCGCCAGCAAGCAGATTGGGATTCGTTCATTTTGCCGGGGTTGACGTGGCTGGCCGCGAAAACCCCGACCGATGTGCATTGGGTGTTCGTTGCTGGTGGCAATGTCGCGCGATTGCGAACCGTCTTGGATTTGTTCGGTCCCGAGCGCGTCACGATCATCACCCAAAAGATCTGGCAGACCGCCGCGCACGGGGAAACGCTGGGTGAGGACGGCAAATGGCACGCCACCTACGCCAAACCCGTCGATTCGTTCACCGCGTCGTATGAGTTGTTGAACTCGTGGATCACCGGCACCCGACCGTGGCCGGCAGCGATGTCCGCCACAGGTGCCTAGCCTCGAGCGGATCACCCACCCGCGACAACGCAAAGCCCCCACCAAGTAGCAAGTGGGGGCTTTGCGTTGTCAGCGACGTGACGCAGGTACACCTAGCCCAAAGAAGGTGAAAGGCGTCGTGAGTGTCCTTGGCGCAATGAGCGGCGCTTTGACGTCGTTGTTGCTGTCTCTGTGAAGTTGTCAAGCCGCCGGTCGCAACCGCGCCATCACCGTGGGTGCGGGCTGGCTGGTTGTGTGCGGCGTTGCATTGGCTGGCTCCTGCCTTCGGGTGTCTATGTGATGAGAAAACCTCACGTGTGGTCGTTGTCAACCCGGGACTTTGGTGCCGGCGCGGTTACGCGGCTTCGCGCACCGGGGCGAGGTCCGCGGTCAGGGACTGAACAGCCACGGCCGTGCGCACCAGCTCGTCGAAACCGTTGCCGGCGAAGTAGGCGCGGGCGTGGGCGTCGCTGGTGTGGGTTTCTGCCTGGTGTTGGCGCAGCACTGCGACGGTGAGGGACTTCGCGCGGCGAGCGTCGATGTGCACGTCGTAGCGGTGGCAGGCGGCCTGCACGCGCGCGGCGATCGTGTCCAACGCGGTGGGGCTGGCCACCGCGTGGGCGAGGGCTGCCAGGCAGTCACGCTGGATCTGGTCGCTGCTGGTGGGCACGGCGGTGAGTGTGGCGTTCATGGTGGTGTCCTTTCGGGTCTGTTGCTGACACGAAGGTGTTATCCGGTACCAAAAAGTGGGCCGAAATGTCCGATTTTGTGGGTGGGGGTGCCGTCCTTGACTCCACTCGCCGCCCAGCCGTCGTCGGATGTCTGGAGCGCGAAGCGCATTCGTGTGAGGTGCTTGGTGACCGTCGATGCTGTCTGTCTGGGTGCGTGCCAGGTTGTGCCAAATGCGCTTTTGGTGCATCGACGCCGCAGGCGTCGCGTGTGGGGCGAGCGCGTGAAGCGCTCGCCCGTAGTAGTTACTGATCCTTGATCCCTTCCCTGATACCTGATCCGGCCAAGAACGTTCTGCGAGGACTCGTCGAACGTTCTGCGAGGACTCGTCGAATGTTCGACGAACGCAGTTTGTAGGGGGAGTGGAGTGTCTTGGACCCTAGATTTTGTGGTGCTTCAACATTCGACGATCGTTCGTCGAATACTCGTCGAATGTTCTGCGAGGACTCGACGAATACTCGTCGAGTCCTCGCAGAACGTTCGCGCAAGCACTGTTGGACCTACGCAGAACCAATGCGTAGGTCGCGCGAGGACTCGTCGAATACTTCGGTGATCCCTGGCCGGCGGGCAACCCCCGGTGGTCGTTTGAGGTCGGTGACCTGGGCTGTCCCGGTAGCACTTCCGCACACCTCAACTCTGGGGTGATGTGACCCCCCTGGGTGGTTATGGCCGGCAGGGGTTTGGTGAAGGAGGTGCGTGGTGGATAACCACGACAGCGAACTCGAGATGCACGCTGAAGACAGCATCGCGGCCTACGCCCGCGACTTGGAGAACGAGTCTGGGGTGGTGACCTTCGATGCGCAACGCCGCCGCGAAGTTGCCGCGCTAGCCCACCGGGACTCGCTGGTTGAGGTGTTGCGTGCTCGCCGCTTGGATCTGCTGCCCCCCGATGGGCAAGGGTCCCCGTACACGACGGTGCAAGGCCGTGAACCTGGTGACTCCACCGCCCCTACCGATATCTCGGATTTGATCTCCTCGATCTCCACGATGGGTGTGTTGCAGCCGATCTTGGTTGAGGAGATGCCTGGTGAGGATGGCCAGGTCTCTCGGCACGTGGTCGCCGGGGAACGACGGGTGCGTGCAGTGCGCTGGGGCGCCACTCACCACCCTGATAACCCGCATTTCGCGCAGATCCCCGCGGTGATCGTCCCTGGCCCGCTCAGTGATGAGGACAAGCGCTCCTGGCAGCTGATCGAAAACCTCGCCCGCGAAGACCTCCAACCTGGTGAGCTAGCCAGCGCGCTGCTGTTTGAGCGGTGCGCGATTTTGGTGACCAAGCTGCTGTCCCATTCGATTGCGGTGCCGCGTTCGGTGCTGCGTATTGACGATCCGATCCGCCGGTTCGAAGAACTGGAGAAATTGCGTGAGGGGAACCCGGCCGCCGCGGCCCCCTGGACCGAGGTACTCGATCGCCTCGGTCTGCAGATGCCTGCCCGCAAGGCTCGCCGGCTCATCAGCGCGTTCAAGGCGATGCCCGCGCATGTGTCTGAGCAGATGGATGACCACCAGATCACCTTGTCCACCCGCATCCGCTTCGCCGAACTGCGCAAAGGCCGCGAGGATGCTGCTGACGAAATCTGGGCGTCCCTATCGGACACCCAGTACGCCAAAACACTGCTACCTGGCGCGGTGACGATCGCTACCGAGGACCCCGCGTTGGACACCCGTGAGGTGTTGTTGCGGGCGCAAGAAGCACACTTCGCTGCGAACCAGGCCCGCCGGGATGCGCTCACGCACGAGGAGTTCATGCCCGCCCCTGATGAGGTGTCCCCGGTGGGGGGAGATCACGATCTTGAGGGGGTGGAGATCACGGAGGGTTCTGGGTCGAACGATGATCTCGAGCACGCCAGCAACGACGCTGATGTCGTCGAGCTGCCCACCACCACACCCGCGGACTCCCACCTGGTCACCGAAGCCTTGGTGTCGTTGCGCGCGCTGGTGGAGCACCTGAACACCGGGCACACCCCCAGCAAGTACGAGGCCGGCAGCCTGCGGGTGCAAACCCAGCGGCTCCTGACCGCATTGGATAACCCGTGCCATGCCCCGAGCACGTCCGCACCCTCACGCGAGGAACCCGGAGCCGCCTAATCCGCGCCGGTGCCCACATTTGCGGAGTTGCCAAACACCGCAGGTGTCCTCTACTGACCATGACCGCGGGAAACCCTCGCGCGCATGATCACCCTGGAGCCTCGATGAGTACCAGCACAACCAGCACGAACACCAATGTCCTTGAGGGCATCGCCTGTCCAAGATGCCGCAGCCTGGAGCCGTTCCTGATCATTGCTGAAGCCGCCTTCACCGTGACCGACGACGGAACAACCGACTATCGAGATGTGGAGTGGACGAGCGGATCCGCGATCGTGTGCCAGGTGTGCGCAGCGATCGGCAGCGTCGCTGACTTCACTGTCGCGGGCGCAGCGAACAGTCAGGAGAACTGAGATGCACGTCGCCCAAATCATTCTTGTGGAGTCCGACGATGACACCAACTCCCCGCAAGGGTTGGCCCAATATTTCCTCGATGGTGCGGTGGAGTCCGGCGGCACGTGGTTCGACTGGTACGGCGGACTCGGTGACGGGCTTGCGGGCCGCTGGTCTGGCGCGGTCCTTGAGGGGGATGCGCTGAAGTATTCCAACGACCCCGAGCGTGCCGAGGAAGTCATCGCGCAGTTCTTGAAGCCTCGTCAGGAAGCAATCACCTACGCGCAATCAGTCCTGGCGGGCGTGGATGTCGCGTCAATCTCCTACGACACGAACGACCAGCAGAAGTACGACCGGGAAGGCTACGCGCTCTACACGCTGGGGAAAGTGCTCACCAACTACTGGTGTCCTGACTCCGGTGTCTTTGACTCGGTCACCTGGGGTGCAGACCTGACCTACTTCCGCGACCGGATCAAACAGGCCCCGGACAAGCAGTACCTGGTTGTCGTGGACTTCCACTTCTAGTTCGAAGCCCCCCGCCCGGTGTCCCATCGGACCGGGTGTCCGACCGTCAAGAGTTCGTGTACATCGAACCAGTCTGCGGCTTTTCGTGGGATGAAGAACCGCAGGTTCGAGATGTCACGTACTCGCGGGTGGACCAACGGTGACCCAACACCGCCCTCCGATCCCGGTGGCACCGGCAGTGAACCACCCGAGTTGACCTGGCACTAGATCCGCAGCCCGGCCTTCTTCAACATCGACACAGTTCGTTTGAACGAATGCGGATTGGCTCCCTTGTGGCTGTGATGAACAGCGACCTGGGAACCATTGGGGGCCTGAATCAGATAACCGTGGGCCGTCTCAGTAATCGTTGCCCCTTGCTTACGTAGACCTCGGAAGTGGCGTTGGATGTCGAAGTGTTGCGCCATGATTGTTAGCCCCTTGTTACGTGGTTTCCTCGTTTTGTTGGGCTTCACAACATCGCGGTGACGAACAAGCACAACCCCCCAAAAACGGTGTCTTCTTGCGCCACAAACTCGACTCTGGACAAACGCGTGGCTGTTGATCGAATGCCCATCAAGAACACCGAATGAAGGAGTCCTTGGTGAACACACCTGCCGCAGAGTTCGACATATTCGAGCCAGAGAACATGCCCGCCACCGTCGATGTGGATCTTGAGTTAGCAACCCGCCCGGCCGGGCATCGCGCATGGGATGTCCTTGAGGGTCGCTTGGTGCGCGCCCCTGAAGCCGGGTTGCCAGATGCCGTGGCTGCGGCGATGGCGGACCTTGGTCGCGCGATGGTGCTCATCGACCCCGACGACCCCAAGCACCGAGTCTGGGAGTACCAGGTCACCGTGCGCGTGGTGGGGGAGTCGCAATGACAATCAATATGTCACTGCTGCGCGACCAGGTGCTCGCCTTGCACTCGTTGCACGACACCCTCACCACCGCTGGTGTGAAAGGCGATGACGTCCCGTACGCCGAACTCGAAGGCATCGCGAACTTGTTGGACTACCTGCGCGATGAAGTGGAACTGCCAGGATCGAAGCTGCGCAGTCATAGTGGCCCCGGACACTTGTGTGAGGTGGCAACGTATGGACCAGAAGGCGGGGATCCGTTGAACGTCGCGATTGAGTGCGTCGCGTGCGGTGTGGTCTTGATGGACTTCGACCTCAACGGGAACGGGGAACACGATGAGTGACAGCAGTGAACGAGCGCGGCTGCGGTACATCGCTTTCGGTAGCGAGCAGATGGGGGAGTCCTTTTGGGTGCGTAATGTGCGCCCCGGCCCGCGACCGGGCACCCGCATCGGTGTAGTCAGCAACGTCTTGTTGAGCGAAGTCCTGGGCTATGGCGATGAGGTCCTGATCGGTGAGAACGACTACGTCCTGGAAGTGCTGACCCGGTCTGCCGATTCGACGTACCTGGTCGCCCCGACCGCCTCGGTGGCCGATAACCCGGCTGCCGAGTCCGCCTGGGCGATGATCCGCAACGCCCTTGCCGACGCCGCCCACGACGCAGGGGTGCGCGGGGAAGGCTGGAGTCAGCCGCCGTTGCTGCTGTTGCAAGGAAGCGAAGCGGACGTGGTGTCGGTCCTGGGCGCGGTACTGAACTCACCGGACATGATTTCCGCGCTGAACGCGTTACCGATCCCTGCCGAGGAGTCCACGCCGATCACGTGGTCTGTTAGCTACGACGCGACCATCAGCACTGGTGCTCGCGGCCCCGAACTCGACGGCTGGGAACTCATCAGCGAACCGCACGAGGACATCGACGACACCCCGGACCCCGATTTCGATTGGGATCCAATGCTCGATGAGCAAGCACTGGCCTATGTCCGCGAGCACACGCTGGCGGTGCTGCCCGATGAGCAGTGGTTCGCCCTGGCCCGCGCGAACGCTTATCGCTCACGGCAGGTGCAAGGGTTCATCCGCAGCGGGGAGTCCTGGCGGGTGATGATGATGACCGCGAACATGGAGTTGATGCGCGCGGGCCTGCCGCTGCTGCGCAGCGATCAGTAGTTGTCCCCACGAGCGACTACCTAGGACTGCTGGTTGGGCAGATGCGCGCCGATGTAGCCGACCACGATCAGCCCAGACTCGCCGGTGTCGTCGTAGTAGTGCAGCCGCGGGCTGGTGGACCCTTCGGCACTGAGTTTGATGTGGGCTTCCATGAATTCGATCCGGCCATCGGGCATGGGCAGTTCGCGATGCGATCGGAACTTCGGGTTACGGGCGACGTCGTCTGATTCCTTGGGGGCCAGGATTTTTCTGCTGATGCTGAAATAGCCAGTGGGGTGGTCGGAGAGGTACTCGCTGAACCCCCCGGAGTCGAAGTTCCCGTCGGCCTTGGCGCGGGCGTAATCATGCAACGCCAACAGCGCACGGTGGGTTTTCCTCGCTGCCGCCCGCGACCCGCGCATCTCGTCGAGGTCCAAGGTCGCCATGGGGTCACCGGTGAAGGCGATAAATCGCAGCGTGGGAATGATCTCCAGGACAGTTTCGAAGTCCTGGGCGAAGTCGGTGTCCTCGGTGAACGGGGTGTACGCCACCTCAGCCCGCCCCGCCTCCACCAGCTGCCGGCGCAGATAGTCCGCACCTCGGGTTTCTTGATCCAGCCGGCCTTCCGCTTCCTCGAGTTCTGCCTCGAGCTGCTGCACCCGGGCTTGCTGTTCGAGGTATTGCTCGAAGTAGCTGTCCGAGGCGTTGGCGTCACCGGTGAACTGGGTCATGGCACTTTTGACTTGCCGTTCCAAGTCGTCGTATTCCCCGGCCAGCAGCAGCGCGAACTGCAGCGACTCGGTAACGGTGGCGCATCCACCGATGGCCAGGATCCGGTTGATGATGTCTTCGGTGGGAAGCGCGGCCGCCAGGGCGTCACGGACCTGCTGATCAGCATCGACCGTGGGGGCACCCTGCTCACCGCTGTCGGTTGCGGTGTCCTCACTACTGGCAGTGGCCGTTGGGGTGTCTGCCACGGCGGCCGGTTCACGGACCGGGGCACTGGCGGGTTCGCTGACGGGTTCGGGTGCGACCTGGTTGTCGGTTTCGGGTGCGACCTCGATGTCGGTTTCGGGTGCGACCTTGAGGTCCTCGGCGGGTGTGGCGGTGTCTTCGATGGTGTCCGCTGATGGCGCAGCGGCCGAGCTGGCCTCCACAGTGGGGCGGGGGCGTTCTCGTGATTTCAAGAACTCATCGAGGTCCTTGATCAGCACATCCCGCTCGTGCTGGGTGATGGCGTACATGACCCGCTGCATGTGTTTGGGCCACGGCTGGGTGTTGCCGTATTCGCGGGCAAGCCACGTCCAGTGCCGGCCGACGCGTTTGATGCCGCGCTCATCGATGCGGTGGCGGGGAATGTAGTAGCCCTCAGCAACTGAGGCGCGGGTCGCAGGGTCGGTGCCGGGGGGAACCAGGCGCATGCCGCCGTGTGGCAACGTCAGGTAGCCGGTGTGCCCATCCAATAGGGGCATCAGTGAGGGACCGAGGACCATGACGCCGGCTTGCCCGGTCATCCCGAAGGTCAGCTCGCGGATCTCGGATGCGTACTGATCCACCGACATCCCTTCCGGCGTCGGGGCCAGCACCAACGGCAAGCGTCGGGTCTCATCGACGATGAGGTCATGCACGAGTTGTTCATCGAGGTCGTCCAGGATCCGAGGGCCATCGGTGATGGGCATCAACCCGTCGCTGACGGTGGCGGTTTGCACCAGGAGCCGCACGAACCCGGGAACCCCGGTGGGTCCGGGACGTTTGCCGGGGATGTTTTCGCGTGGGTCGGTCACGTGCACGAGCACTTCGCCCACGCCGTCGCTGCGCTGGTACCCCAGGATCTCGGACTGCCAGGTGTGTGTGCCGTCCTCGGTTGCGCGCAGTTCAGTCAATCGGAAGCGCTCGATGATGCTGCCGTCTTGGCGTTCTAGCCTTGCCAGCGTGCCGACGGTGGAGTCGTTGAACTGGGTGACCCCTGTTTCCAGGCGGTCAGCGTCGAGCCGTTTGCCTTTCAACCATTCGTACAGGGTTTGCCGGAACTCCGCGATTGGTTCGCGTCCGTGCTGGCTGGTGAAGGTCAGCGCAGTCTTGTAATCGAGTTCCACGGCCTACATCCCCCCACGAACGATCGGCCCCAAGCCTAGATATCCAATGCCTGGACAGGGACTGAATGCGAATGGTGAGTTTGTGCCACAGTTTCCACAGCAGAAAGAGGAGTCTGGGAAGGCGGGGAAAGTGATGGATTCGGGCCAGGAGCCAGCCGCTCGGCCCGCATGGCTGGCGCGCGCGACCGTACGAGGGGTACGGATCGAGGAAGCGGTGTATGTCGCCGCGCAGGCGGCGCTGCCTGACCACACCCCTGAACAGGTTGTCGATGTCCTCATCGAGGAGTCCTGGGATGACAACCAACCGTGGGATTCGCGCGACATCGTGGGGGTGCTGCCTACGACCGTGGCATTGACGATCACGCGCTTGCTGCTGGATATCTCGGATGTGTGGCTGCAGATGCCCTCGGATCCGGTGGATCTGGCCAGCGCGTGGGTTGATGAGATGGCAGAAGCGTTCACGAACACGCCCCCCTCACGAGCCGGCACCTCGGTGCAGGTGTCCCAGGACCGTTCGCTGTCTGAGGTAAGTCAGGCGTTGCGTAGTGACCCCGATACCGCGTGGGCGATGGGGGTTCGCTCAGAGCCGACGGTGACATTGCCGTATCGGCTAATCGTGACGGTCGCGCACGCGATGAACATTGCTGTTGAGGTTCCGCACTGCAAGGCCAAGGCGTTGACGTTGCGATCCACGCTGGCAGCAGCGGTCGCACTTCCCTCATCTCCCAAGCCACGAACGGTTCGCGCTTCTTAGCTCACCGGCGGCAACAGCACCCGCCGGTGACCCCCCAACGTGCGTATCCCCGCGATCCGCCCGGAGTTCATCCACCTTCGGATCGTCACCGGGGTCACCCCGAAGTGGCGGGCAGCTCGACCGACGCTGACGTAGGTGGGTTCTTGGGTGGTGAGCATGGTTGTGTCCTTTCTGGTTAGGCCAGTGCGGCTGCGAGGGCTCGGTTGGCGAATCGCTTTCCTTTGGGGCCACCGTGGGTGGCCAACGTGGTGATGGCGGGCACAGGAAGGTCGGTGGTGAGCCGTCCGATGCCCGGCCAGGCGTCGTCGTCGATGTCCAAGGCGCTGGTGGGGTTGTCGTCGAGCACCGCGCGCAGGTCCTTGAGGAAGGGACGCCGGTCATGGGGTTTGACCGTGGTCATCGTCACGAACGCGGCGATCGCATCCACACCCAACCGGCCGCTGGCGCGCAGCGCATCAGGATCGGGGTAGTTGCTGTAGTGCAAGAAGTCCAGCGGCACGTCCACGACCTTCCACCCCAATCGCCTGGAGCACAGGCTCATGAGGTACGCCGCACCTTTGGCGGTACCCGGTTCGGGGGTGGTGGCGTGCCACCACTGCACCAACGCATCCAGCAGGCTTTCCACCGCGGCGGTGTCGGCGCTCATGACGATGAAGCGTTCGTTTTGGCGGATAGCCGGCGGGTAATCCAAAGCCCGCCGGATGCCCGTGGCGTTGGGTGCTTGGCGTGCCATAAACGCCATTGCCTCGCATGCGGCGTTGGGCAGCGCCAAGATGTTGCTCAACGCCAACGCGTGCACCAGTGCGTCCACGACGGTTGTGTTGATGTCCTCGGGCAAGGATCGAATGATCGAACGGGCTGCCTGATCATCTGTGGCCAGTACCGCCTGCACGAACGACACCACAGCGTCGTCGTCGCTGTCTTGCACAGCCACGCTGGCGATCCCCTGCAGCGCCTGGTGGGTGTCGTGTCCGTTGGTGGCCCACAGTTTCACCGCAAGAGCGATCCCTTCGCCGGGGTAGGTCGAGGTGAACGCCTGCGCGGTCAGTGCGGCCAGCAGCACCACCGGAAGGCGCGGATCAGGCATGTGCGGCCGCCCCTCCGCACCAGCACCCACCGGGGGAGTAGGCCACATGGCCAAGACGTTCTCGGCCTGACCGACAGTGCCGCTGCGCATCAAGGCCCGCATCGCGGCCTCTAACTTCAACACTCTTGGCAGCGGTGCGCCAGCGAGCAACGCCTGGGCGTAACTGGGGTCAGCCCATGCGTCCACGAAGTTGCGGATGAGATGAGCGATGCTCATCCCGCCGATGTCCAGGGCCGATGCGAAGGACACGCCACTGTTGTTGTGGGTCCACAGCCACAAGTCACGGCACATCTCGTAGCGGTCGTGTTCAGCCACGGTGGTCATCTGCGCCAGGACGGTCATGCGTGCGAACAGTTCACCAATGACCTCGTGCTGCCGGTACTTGTTCGTCACTGCCGGGATCGGCCAGGTCGTGGCAGCGGTGATGAGGCTGGCCTGCTCGTCTGCCGACAGCGACGACAAGACAGCAGCGTGATCTACCGTCATGAAGGGGAACGACGTGCCCACCGCGTGTGTCTTGTTTAGGGAGTCCAGGTAGGTCGGCTCGCCGAGGGTGGCGGTGGCTGCTGTGGTGTTGCCCTGGGAGTCCACCTGGGGGAACACCAATCTCCATGCACTGGGAATGTTCATGACCCCAAGATCGCGTCCCCTGGGAGATCGTCAATTCCCCAACTTTTGTTTCGGGGTGTTGACAACGATCGGGGGCTTGCGATGGTCACCCCATGGTCACAATTTTCACTATCGGGGCGTCCGCGCTCATGGCGTACCTACTGACCCGCACGATTCTTCGGCGACGCGAACGTCCCCAAGAGCCCTCGCTGCTGGAGCAGGACGCCCAGTACCGAGCCGGGTATGACTACGGGTTCTTGGACGAGTCGGGTATTGACCCGGCGTCCGCCCCGCCGTCGAACACCTAAGCCCTCGTGCGCGCTGGGCGCAGGGTCGGGAAAGGAAATTGCCGGGGTCCTGCGTTCAGTGACGAACGCACGACCCCGGCGGTAGGGCCCAGGGGAAGGATCCTGAGCACCTGCCGGTCACGGTAGGGCACAAACGCGTCCTGGTGGTGCCGGTAACGCGCACACCAGCATCGTTACCGATTCTCTTCCGATACCTGGTCTCGACAGTGCCCGGTAACGATCCTGGAAGGAACCTTGGTGGCTGGCGAGAGTTTCGTGCACCTGCACAACCACACCGACGCGTCGGTGCTCGATGGTCTGGCGCGCACCAACGATCTTGTCTCCGCGGTGGTGGACAACGCGATGGCGGCGGTGGGGATCACCGATCACGGCACGATGGCCGGGACCTATGCGCTGTACAAGGCTGCCCGGGCGGCCGGGATCACTCCTGTGTTGGGGGTCGAGGCCTACCTCACCCCTGGGACACCACGCGGTGACAAGACCCGCGTGCAGTGGGGCTCTGGTGGAGGGGATGACGTTTCTGGTGGCGGGGCCTACACGCACGCCACCTTGTGGGCATCCAGCAACGAGGGGCTGCGGAACCTATTTCGGTTGTCCTCACGGGCCTACCTAGAAGGCTTCTACTCCAAACCGCGCGCCGACATCGAACTTCTCGCGCGCTACAGCCGCGGAGTCATCGCCACCACCGGCTGCCCGTCGGGGGAAGTGCAAACACGACTGCGGCTGGGCCAATACGAGCAAGCCAAAGCTGCCGCGGGCCAGATGGCGGAAGTCTTCGAGCCGGGTAACTACTTCGTGGAGATCATGGATCACGGCCTGGACATCGAGCGCCGGGTAGCGGGGGATCTGCTTCGGTTGGCGGAGGATTTGCAGCTGCCGATCGTGGCGACCAACGACTTGCACTACGTCCACCACAGTGACGCCGCCGCGCACGACGCCCTGCTGTGCGTGCAAGCCGGCAGTCAACTCTCCGACACCACCCGGTTCCGCTTCGATGCCAGCGAGTTCTACCTCAAAGACGCCGCCCACATGCGCGCCATGTTCACTGATGTCCCCGGCGCATGCGACAACACCTTGCTGATCGCCGAGAAGTGCTCGCAGGTCACCTTCGATGAAGACGCCGACTTGATGCCGCGTTTCGATGTCCCCGACGGGCACAGCGAAGCCAGTTGGTTCGCCCACCAAGTACGCCACGGGCTGACCGCACGCATGCCCGAAGGTGTCCCGGAGACATACCGCGACCGCGCGGACTACGAAATCACCGTCATCACCGAGATGGGCTTCCCCGGCTACTTCTTGGTCGTGGCGGACTTCATCACCTGGGCTAAGGACCGCGGCATCGCTGTGGGGCCCGGCCGCGGGTCGGTTGGGGGGTCACTGGCGGCCTACGCGTTGGGGATCACCGACTTAGATCCGGTGCGCCACGGGTTGCTGTTCGAGAGGTTCCTCAACCCCGAGCGGATGTCCAAACCCGATATTGACGTGGACTTCGAAGACTCCCGCCGCGGGGAAGTCATCGAGTACGTCACCGCGAAATACGGCGCCGGCACGGTCGCCCAGATAGCCACGATCGGTCGGGTGAAAGCCAAGTCCGCGATCAAGGACGCGGTGCGCGTCCACGGCTTGCCCTACACCGTCGGCGAGCAGTTGACGAAGACCTACCCGGCCGCCGTCCAGGGCCGTGACTTGCCGCTGTCGGCGGCCTTCGATCCCACCCACGAGCGGTACAGCGAAGCCGCGGACTTTCGTGCCGCGGCCGCCGATCCGTCGCTGGCCGCGGTGTTGGACACCGCCCGCTCCCTGGAAGGAGTGCAGCGCTCTATCGGCATGCACGCCGCCGGAGTGATCATGTCCCGCGAACCTTTGATCGACCATGTGCCGGTCATCACCGCCGGGAGCGACGGCCCGGCGATGTGCGCGTTTGAGTACCCCGAAGCTGAAGCACTCGGCCTGGTGAAGATGGACTTCTTGGGGCTGAGCAACCTGACCACCATCACTGAAGCGCTGCGGGGCATTCAAGCGCGCACTGGTCGAGAGCTGGATATGGAGGCGGTGCTGGGTCAGCTCGACGACCCAGCCACCTACGAGCTGCTCGCTCGAGGCGACACCTTGGGTGTCTTCCAACTCGACGGCACCGCGATGCGCGCGCTGCTGCGACGCATGAACCCCACCAGCTTCGATGACATCGCCGCCGTCCTGGCGCTGTACCGACCCGGACCGATGGGAGCCAACGCCCACAACGAATACGCCGACCGCAAGAACGGCACCCGCCCCATCACCCCGATCCACCCCGAACTCGCCGAACCCTTGTCTGAAGTCCTGGGTCCGACCTACGGCCTGATCGTTTATCAAGAGCAAGTCATGACCATCGCCCAGGTGCTCGCCGGGTACTCCCTGGGGCAAGCCGACAACCTGCGTCGCGCCATGGGTAAGAAGAAGAAAGAAGTCCTCGACGCCGAGTTCGAAACATTCGCATCCGGCATGCGTGAACGTGGCTACTCCCAAGACGCCATCGACACATTGTGGGCGGTGCTGTTGCCGTTCAGCGACTACGCGTTCAACAAAGCCCACTCCGCCGGGTACGGCCTGATTTCCTACGCCACCGCCTGGTTGAAAGCCAACTACCCGGCCGACTACATGGCCGCCTTGTTGACCACCCACGCGGGGGACAAAGACAAAGCCGCGATCTACCTCGCTGAAGCCCGCCGGATGGGCTTACACATCGCGCTGCCGGACATCAACACATCCCAAGCCGCCTACACCGCGTCCGGGGAACAGATCGTGATCGGCTTGTCCTCGATCAAGAACGTCGGAGCCGGCACTGTCGCCGCGATCATCAACGAACGCACCAACGCTGGCCCGTACACCGATTTCGTGGACTTCGTGTACCGCCAAGACGCCGGGGTGCTCAAAAAGCGTGCCCTGGAAGCCCTGATCGGTGCCGGAGCGTTCGATGGGTTCGGGCACACCCGGGCAGCGTTGACACACATCCACGCCCAGGTGCTTGATGCTGCCAGCGGGGTCGCCAAAGCCGCCGCCGCCGCCCAGGACTCCTTGTTCGCTGACACCGAGGACCCGGCCCGGGCGATCAGCGTGCCGGTGGTTCCCGAGTGGCCGCAAGCAACCGTCCTAGATACCGAGAAAGCACTGCTGGGCCGGTATGTGTCCGCTCATCCGCTGGATGGTTTGGAGGTGGGGTTGGAAGAGCTGTCCACCCACGACATCACCGACATCACCACCCACGGTTCCCGCCTCGATGGCCGCACCGTCACCATCGCGGGCCTGTGCACCTCGATCACCACCCGCACCACCAAGAAAGGTGACGCGATGGCGATCATCACCGTCGAAGACCGCGACCACGACATCGAAATCGTGGCGTTCCCGTCCCTATGGGAGACCCTGCGCGCAGAACTCCACGAGGCCGCCATCGTCACGGTCACCGGCACCGTGCGCAGCAGCGAAGACCGCTCCACCAGCATCCTTGCCGACAGCATCGAAGTGCTGTCCGCCGAGCAGATCACCGACGCAGCGAGCACAGCCCACCAGCAAACGCCCGTGCTGATCCGTGTCGATGAGTTCGCTGTCACCCGGCCGCTGCTGGCGCAGTTGTCCGAACTGTTCGACGAGCACCCCGGCACAACCCCGGTACGCATGGCCATGACCCGCGGCACCGGAGAAGAAGTCGTGCTCGCCGTCCCGCACACCGTTCGCCCCTCACGGGCGTTCCGGTCACGGCTGACCACGATCATCCAGCAAGCCGCCTAACACGGCGTCGCGCGCGGGCGCTCTATTTGGTGATGTACCCGCAGTACGCGCTGGAGCCACCGGACGATGACGCTTGCTCCACCCGGCGACCATCCAACGTCATCTCGCACGAGGTGGCCTGGGAATAGGTGTTGTCCACCACCATGATCGAGTAGATCTCATAGGACTTCTTGGAGATCTCAAACGTCCACGTCCCACCACCGGTCGGGTCGATGCGGTCCGTGCCGCCGCTGGCATTCGTGAGCAGCACTGAGCAGTTCCCCGACGCGCACCCGGCGGTGTACTGCAGCGTGTAGGTGCGTTTGGGTTCGGCCTTCGTGGTCACCGCCACCGTGGGTGTGGGTGCTGAGGATCCGGCGTCGTTGCGCGCCACGACGTACATCTCATACGTCGTGGAGTAGTTCAGGCCGAACACCAGTGGCGTGAACGTGTGCACGTTGTCCTTCGGTGTCACGCGTGTTGTGTAGGTGCTGTTCAGTGCGCCGTTGACGTAAATGTCGTACACCGGCGGCGGATACACCCCCACTGGTTCTTGGAACACCAAGTTCACTGCCGAGGACACCGTTGATGGTTGAGCCGAGAAGTTCGCGGGAGTGGGCGGCACCTGGGCAGGCCTGGGGCGTCCGCAGTACAACCACTGCGGGAACCTCGCGCCCGCCGTGCGGAAGCGTTTGGCTGGTTTGATCTTGTTGAACTTCTTGTACGACAGCACCTTCGGTCGAAGGAAGCCGTCCTCAACTGCGTAGTCGGCGAACGCTGAACGGTTCGCGTTCGACCCGCGAACAGCCACCCCGTTGGGGTACTTCTTCCACAACTGCTTGCAGTTCTTGAACTTTGCTGTCGGTTGTGTTGATTGCGCTGGCGGAGCCGCCACCAGCATCCCTAGGCCCACGAGCACGGCCACAACCATCGACATAGTGCGTTTCATGAGTCATCCCCCCGTTTGGATGTGTGATGCGTCTTCGACGCTAACAGCGGCATCTGACACGGGGAACCGTGTGGGTGAATTCCCGCCTCAAGTGTCCGGCTATCGGGTTAGCCGCGGATCCCAGGCAGTTCCCCGGTTACGGCGTTCCACAAAATGTTGTCGAGGTCGATGGCGTCCAGGCGTGAGAGTTCCGATAGCGCTTCGGTGGGGCTATCTCCCCAGGACATGCCGCCGGTGATCCACAAGGCGAAATCCCGGTAGTGGTGGATGTCCCATTCGCGGCCCCCGAACACTTCCAACGCATCCACCGCGACGGTGAAGGCATCGTCCTTCATGGCAGCGATGCGGGCGGTGGGACTGTCATCGTCGGGGCGATCCATGTCGAGGATTTCATTCTCGATGAACGTCAAGTGCTGGCGGCCCCCCTCGGTGTCCAAGCCCCGCTCGAGTTCTGCCGCCCACGCATCAACGGCGGCCTGCAAGTCGGCGCGCACCTGCGGATCCTTCGGATCCAACACGGGTGCGTCCTTGGCTCGGGGGATAGAGATCGCGATCATGTCAGCACCCATAGCAACAGTCCTTTTCTTCAATGGCGGTCGGTGTTGGTGCTTACGTTGCCCTGGCTTGTGCGGTGGTCAATGCCCCAATTTGGGTCACCCAACGACCTGCGTCGGGTCGTCGTCTGAGGATGCGGGGGACCGGGGGAACGGGGGAACGTGGCGATGGCTGCGGTTGCTGTGGCGTTGCTGCTGGGCGTTGGAGTGGGGTGCAGGGCTTCATCGAGTAGCAAGCCCAGGCGCGCACGGAACTGGTCTTCGAGGAGAAGGCAGGGTTCAGTCCGCAGGTTCAGGCGCCAAAGCCTCCACTTTCTCCACGCCACCTTCGGTGGCAACAACGAAGCTATCTCCGATGTAGTTGCCGTCCACGGAATGGTCACCGACTGTTTCCAGCATCAAGAACTCCAAGTAATCGAGTTCAGATGCGACGTCCGCGTCGTGGGGGAGCACGAATGTTTCGGTCCAGCCGTCGGGGCTTGTGGGGTAGTGCGGGCTTGAGGCCCCCACCACGGTGAGCCACTGCTGGCGATCTGGGTGGGCGTACCCGAGGTTGGGTAGGTCGTTCTTGAGGTCTTGTTCGATGTCCCACAACTCGGCGGCGTGGGCGTCGTCGTGTCCTGTGTGCACGATGCGGGTGACGATGGTGGCGCCGGTACGCCGCCACTTGTTGATCCGCTGTGGTCCGTTCTTGCCGCCGCTTGCTTCCAGACCCACTTTGAAGGTTCGGTGATCGGGCCAGTACACGAGGTAGTAGGTGCGCCAACGCGATGTTCGGCTCTCGGCGCGTTCGCGTTCGAGGCGCTGTTGTTCATGTCTGAGGCATAGCCCGTCGTAGTGGGCTGGCTGGCCGCAGGTGATGTCCGTGTCGGTGTAATCGCAGCGTTCGGCATGCTCATCACACAGTCCGGTGCGCGGGTGTGCGCCCTCGTTGAGGCAGGTACTACACCGTGACTTGTGTCGGCCGTCCTTGGATAGTGGTTTACGTTCGGGGAGCACCTGCACTTTTTGCTCGAGGCGCGCAGCTGTGTGGCATAACTTCGTGAAGGATCCGCGCTTTTTGATGGAGTCGTGGCCAGGGCCGCCGTGGGCGGTGGCCCAATCCCGGTAGGGGTCGAGCCGGACCTCCACGAGCCCATCGGTGGCACCCGCGCGCAGGTCCCGCAGCCAGTGGGCTATCCACACGACAAGGTGTTCGTACTCAAGCCCGTCGTAGTCGCGCGGTGATTCCTTGGGTGTGTAGCCGGCCGCCTCGATGGCGGCGTTCACGGTCCGGAACTTTCGATCCCACACCTGCGTGGACGCGGGGTAGTGACTGATGCTGGTGGGGATGGTGGCCCGCCACGTTTCGTACATGTCTAGCTCGAACTCGCCGCCGGGGGCTAGTTGGTGAAAGGCAGCGGCGTGGCGAATCGCGTCCACGATGTCTTCGCGGGTGTAACGCTCCCGTCCGGTGTCTGCTGCCGCTGGGATGTAGTAGCCGCGACGAGAACGCAACGCCTGCTGCTTCAACGCGCTGACACGGTGCACGGGCAGATCTAGCGCCTGGGCGATCTCAGGTTGACTGGTGCCGGGGTTGGCCACAAGGAAGTCCGCGATCCGCTCAGCGTCGATGGTGTCGCGGGCTTCGATCCGCTGGCGGCGGGCGTTCTCGAATGCTTCTTCACCTTCGGCGGTGATCAAGCCTCGCTTGGCGAACTGTCCACGCACTGCCTGGGTGCTGATGTCCTTGCCGTAACGCTGGGTGAGCATGGCGGCTATCTCGGCGTAGGTGTCGCCGTGGTGCCGCATGGTGACCAAGGTGGGCAGTTCGGTGTCCCAGGGGATCAAGGAAGGACGTCCCGTTTCGGTGGGGGTGTGCTCTGCCACGCGGGTCATCTTCGTCTCCTTCGACTCCCTACCCGACAGGTATTCCCACAAGACGGTTCAGCCAAACACGATGCGGGCGGAAAAGTGCCCGCACCTCGGTGGGGGTTAGGCGGCGTGATCACGCTGCCTGGTGCTGGGCCGCAAGGGGATCACGACCGCGAGATCCTCAGACCCCACCGGCTGCGTGGCCCGCGCCAGGGGCGCGTCCGAGATGACGTGGCGGCGCAGGGCACGTTCGTCGAGGTAGGTCTCCAAACGGATCCACCAGTAGCAGCCCGCCACGGTGACCGATATTGCCAACAAGATCAGCGCCACGGTGTCCATCGCATCTGTCCTTCGCTCGTTGCGGCCCGAGGGAACAGTGCCGCGGGGGTCTGACACTGCAGACAGTGCCGGCCCCTCGGGCATCGTCAAGGCCGCAAATCTGCGCGGGTGCTAACTGCTGGTGCCCGGCGGTTCGGCGATGACCTTCAGTAGGCCTTCGCATTGGATGTCGGCCGGGTCGCTGATGCCATCGCCGGGCTCACCTAGGCACATCAGCACCACGCTGGGGATCGTGACCATGTAGGTCGAGCCCCGGTTGACGCGTTGCTCAGCTGCCACGGCCATCCATTCCTCGTCGCTGACGTCGGCGCCTTGTAGGGCGTTGTAAATCGCCTCACGAGCCTCCGCCTCACTGCCCTCGAACGGTTGACCATTCAAGGGGCCGACCGAGGTGGTGATGTAGCTGCCGGCCATGAACGGTTCCCCGACGGTGACGGTCAGTTGCCCGGTGGGCAAGGTGGCTGCTTGCTCGGCGGTGAGGTTGAAGAACTCCGCGTCACCGGCCTCGATTTCGATGGGGGCATCGAGTTCGGGGGTGTCGGTGGAAGGGGTGTCGGTGATCGTGAACCCTTGGGTGCCTAGCACCAGGGCGTCGTCGATGGCCGGGTTGCCGCTGCGCACCGGCATCTTCTTGGGGATGCCGTTGTCGTGGAACACCAGCCCGTAGGGGTTGTCCTCGCTGGCGCGTGAGGGGTCGGGGGTGTTGTCGGTTGCCTCGGCGGGCGTGCTCGGCTCGACAGTGGGGGTAGGGGTGCTGCTTGGGGTGGGGGCCGGGGTGGCCTGGTCGGCTGCCTGCTCACTGGGGGAGCCGCAAGCGCCCAGGAGTAGTCCGATCGTGGCCAGGCCGGCGATACCGGCCGGTAGGGCGCGGGTGCGTGCTGTGTTCATGGGTGTGTCCTTTTCGATCCCGATGGTGCGTGTCAGCTACGGGTATCTGCCGACGTGAGTTGCAGATGACGCCCACCCACTCCACGAGCCTCCACACCCAGCTCACCGCTCTCGAGCACCCCCATTCCTCGAGCGCTACTGCCACGCAAAACAGGGCCCTACATACGACTGTGGGGCCCACCCGAAGGTGAGCCCCACAGCGGAAAAACCGTTGGTATGACTACTCGAACTGGCGAACGGACTCGTCCAGTTGGTTGGTAGTTTCCGTCGTCACGCCTTCGACGCTGGTGCGTACAGCGAGCAACACAACGACGACGATGATGACGGCTACGGCGAGGATGATCAGCAAGAGCGCAACCTGCTCCAGGCCCTCTTCGTCGCGGTTACGCCACTTCTCCCGTGCGTCCCACACCGCTGTTTGGGCCCGCACAACCATTGGCATCAACATGATGGTGTTGATCCTTCCTGTCTGGGCCTTCCGGTGAAGACCGCTACTCACGGAACGACGGTCTGCGTGACCGCCACCACCGTTCAGGCCCCCACGGATGAGCACCTGTGCGGTGACAGTGAGACGGTAGCCGAAATTTCGAAATCGAGTTGGCTCCCTGTCCACGGCCCGAATTGGGTCTACGCCGACATACTGGCGCGGTGACGAACGCGGCAGCGAGCGCATCGGGGCAGTTCACCGGGGATCGCATCCCTGATGTCCCCGCCGACAGCCCGGTGAAGGGCCAGTTCGCTGGTGAGGTTTCCACCGTCCCGCTCCCGCGCGTTGACGACGAGCACCCGGCCCCGAGCCTGTTTGCCAGTGATGAGAACTTCTGGAACCCGGCCGACATCAGCGATGACGTTTTCTCCGCGCCGATCTTCCAAGAAGCCCAACTCGACCCACAGGCGGATACGGACGCCGAGACCGAATCCGAGGGGTTGGGCACGAAAGCCGCCCGCGGGGTGCTCAACATTGTGGCCATCATCGTTTTCTCGGTCCTCGGGCTGGGGGTGGCCGCCGTGGTGGTGGGGTACCTGGCGGTCACGGTGGGCCCGTGGACCGTGCTGCAAGACGGGTCGGTGGTATCCCGCACCGTCACCGCGGGACCCATCAACGCGTTGCCGTCGGGAACGGCAGTGGTGGTCACGGTGGGGGAACCTGCAGTGTCAGGAGCGGTGTCGCTAGCCCGGCCGGTGCAGCCACCTACCGCGGTCGCCACGATCTCCCAGATCTCCAACGATGCTCTTGGCCAGCAGGTCTCTTACGCGGCCACCTGTAACGGCGCGGCATGCCCGAGTGCCTCGATCACGGTCGATCAGTCGCACATCGTGGGTGAGCCTGAACCGGTCGCGCAGCTGCCAACATGGATCACCAACATCATCACCACAGCCTCCACCCCCTAACACCCGCCGCCATCAAGCGCCGCGGGAGCCGAGAGCGCCGCGGCTCAGCGGAATAGGTCCACGCTGCGGGTGATGTTGACGTTCAGGCGTTCCCCGGTGCACACGTAAGCCACGCGGCGGATCTCCGTTGAGGTACCCCCGTACTGCGGAATCCAGAACCCGCGCGCGGTGAACTCACCGAAGACCGGGATCTCCCCGGTCACCGGCACGTTGGCGGTGATCTCCCACTCAGGAGTCAACTGCCAACCCCACTTCCCGGCCGTGGTTGATTGGAAGAACCGCAGCCACAACGCCCGGGTCTCGTCCTGCCAGCCGTCGTCTTCCCGCTCGGACCACTCATCCAACGGCACACTCATCGGTGTCCCCGACCAGGTCAGCGGGAACCACTGAGTCGAAGCCGTGGGGGGTGTGTTCATGTCCTCGGGGGTGCGATCGGCCCACAGGTTGTAGGGCTGATTGCGGTTGTTGACGTCATCAATTGTTTCCCCGGTGCGCGGATCACGAATCAACACAGGTGAACTACCGGGGGTGAGGTCGTATCTCGTTCGCCACACCACATCAGCATCCGGCAGCGTCGTGACGTCCTTGCCGTTGGAGTTCAACACGACCTTCGGGGTTTCCCACCGGATGCCGTAGGGAGTTCCGGTGGCGTTGGCTTCGAACACGTCGTTGCTGTTGAACCGGTCGGGAGTGGCGAACTCGATCGGGGCTGCACGCTTAGCGTTGACGATGAACTCATCGCCCGTGGATGGCTCACAGCGCATCACGTCGCGTTCGCGCGACTGGGTGCTGGAGTCACACGGCCCCGTACCGTCCTCTGGGCAATCCCGATCAATGAAGACAGGTTCGCCGATGTCCCCGCACGCACCAAGGTAGGTCTGGTCTCCGAGTTCACGTTCGAACGGCGCCCAATTGGCTCCTTGCCAACCCGTGCCACTTTCGATATTGCGCACGAAGTAAATCTGCTGGCGCTTTGGCTTGCCGGATTCCTCAACCCATTCGCAACGCAATTGGTAGAAGCGCTTGAACCTTCGCTCTGCGAACTCAACCGACTCAATGAAGTGCGGGTAGTAGCCACTAGAGGAGAACCAGCCGTCCTTGCCGTAATACTTTGGCCACAACTTGGCGAGCACGGTGGGGTTGTTCCCCCAACTGGTGAAGTCCAGGAACGTGGCGTTGGTGTAGTCGAAATCTTGATTGACGTAGTAGCGGCCCCAGTTGGTGACGAGTTCCTGGTTTTCCAGTTTCACGATCAGGGGATTAGCGGCCAGGCAGTACTGCTCGGTCAACGCCTTGGTCGCTGGTCGCGTGAAGGGGTTTTGACCCTGTTTTCGCATCGCGTCCCCGAGCATGCTGGATCCAGGAACCTTGGCACCTTCCACACTTACTTCGCCTACGCCCGGGGGCCGACGAGTCAACGTCCCACCCTCGGATACTGGAACCATCGCATCGCCGTTGGTGTCGTACGGGCCCATGATTTGGCTCGTGCCTGCCTGAACGCACTGAACAGTGCGAGGTTCGGGCGCGGTGTACGAATAGCAGGTCATGCTCTGCTTGGTGATACCCGTGTAGTTGTATAGGGTTCGCCACTCGGCCGGCTGACCCGGTGTGGGTGGCCGGTAGTTCGGATCGGTGGGGTCGAGGTCTGGGGTGCCGGGATCGGGCGGCACGGCCGGCTTCGTTTCCTCTTGACGTGAACCCGATTGCTCCCACCACGCCTCAACATTCACCTTCACCCCGATCGTCCAGGTCGATCCGAAGGGCGGGTTGAAGCCGTCCTGTGGCATCGGGTTAGGGCACTGATTCATGCCCGGCCAAATGCCGTACTGCGAGGTGTATTCCACCGACATGCCGGTGGTGCGTGGCCCGAAAGTGGGGTAGGAGACAACGGTTTGACAGTCGACGTCGACTTGCTTGGTGCTGTCTCGGCTCGCTTCCCAGAACCACACCGTGTAGGAGTTTCGGCAGTCCGGGGGATTGGTCTCAGGTGTGTCTATCACCGGATCGCCGATGGGCTTTTGGGCTGCGCCCGCGTCGGTGGTTCGCTCCCGGTCACCGTCAATGACCGCACCGCCGTTGACTTCCTCTGTTGACGGGCCGTCATCGGCAAACGCCGAGGGGGCCTGCAGCACCACCCCGGTAGCCAATAGCCCCGCGGCCATCGCGAGCGCCATGAAGGCGCGGATCAGCGCCTTCATTCGGTGATCGTGATGTTGTACTGGTGGGCCACCCCATCAGGTCCCGTGGCGTCTGGGGTGTTCAACAACACCAGACGCACATCGGCGGGGCACTGAGCGAAGAACACCGTTCCATTCCGGTACGGGCTGTTACCCGCGGCCTCTTCCGCAATCTCCGGGGACCACGGATCGCTGGGCTGAGAACGCAAACATTCCGTACCCACGCCCTCTCCTTGCTGCAGTGCTTTCCCGCCATCTTGGGCATACACAGTCGTCCCGTCGAATGGCAACACCACCGGGTCCCCGACCTTCAGATCAATGGTGTCGGTGATGAACTTCGGGCCGTCAGGATCGTCGGGGTACAGCGTGGGGTTCCAGTCGGTATCGAACGTTGGGGGTGTCGCGGTTGGTTCGTCCTCGGCCGGCTCGGCAGTGGACGGTTCCGGTTCGGGGGTGTCGGCGGCCGGGGTCGCCGCCGGGGTGCTTGGTGATGCCGATGCTGCTTCATCGAATGCAGAACCTTCATCGCCGCCGCTGCTGCAAGCGCTCAACGCCAGAGCTAGTGCCGCGAGTCCTACGGCGGCTTTCTTGACCATCATGCGTGTGTCCTACCCCCTAGTTGCTGGTCGCTTCATCGCTCGGGACAACAACCGCGGCCGACACGAAGGCCAACCGGTTGTCGTCGGCTGCTGCCTTTTTCACCCGGCCGCTATCGAGCCCAGCGGTAATGGATTCGGTTTGTGAGTCCGAGAGCACCTGGGACACCGGCGTCGTGCCGTAGCCGACGATCTGGGCGTCGATGCCGTTGTCGGCCAGGAATTGTTGGATCACCTCAGCGCGCTCGCGCGAGATTTGCGCCCCGAACTCCTCGGTGGCGGTGGATCCGGCGAACCCAGAGACCACTACTTGCTCACCGTCAGCCAAGGGCTTGCTCGCCAGATCCAAGATTGCCTTCTTGTCCGCGTCGGTCAGGGATGTGACCTTGGACGGGTAGGAGATCGCCACGGTTTCGTTGACTTTGCTGATCACCGGCTCCGGGGTGTCCTCCACCACCGGCTCTTCACTTGAGGTTTCCGGTTCGGGTTCGGGCTCAGGAGTCGGTTCTGCGCTCGTGGGTTCAGGCTCGGGTGTGGGTTCGGGTTCTGGGGTGGGTTCTTCGCTGATCGTGGCTGGTTCGGCGGCCGGTTCGCTGTCCGATCCCCCCAGTGCCACCACCCCGATCACTGCACCGGCGATCAGCACGACCGCGACCACGACGCCGATGATCAACCCGTTGCGGGACCGTCCCCCCGCAGATCCGGGGGATGCAGTACCCAGGCCGTCTGCGTCGCCTTGGAAATCTGATGCCGCCCGCTCGGACCGGTGGTCGGTCATGTCGCTGGGGTCGAAAGGCTTGTCACCGCTCACGGCTTGGAGTTTTCCACGAATCCCAGATTTGTGATCGCTCCCTGTCCACGGCCGATCCGGGCAGACTAAGCACCCAGGTAGCCGGGGGCAGGTTCCTCGGTGTGCGATCGCAGCGGTCCAGAAGGGGAATTGATGGCGCGCAAGAAGCACGATGAGGAGCAGTTCGGCGCGTTCGGCGCTGATGATTTCAAAAAGCCCAGCGCCTTTAAGCGGGTCTTCGGCACCAAGCGTGGCTTGCTGATGGTCTCTGGGATCGTGCTCGCGGGCGTGACCGCTGGGGGCGTGTACTGGTACGTCGACTCGATCGACGAGCAGGTGCAAACCCTGGTGACCAGGGGTGATCTGCCGGCGAACCTGCAACTGACGATGTCCGACGTTGAGGTGCGCGAGGTTCCCGCTGAAGCGTTCCCCGACATCGGGTTGCTGATCACTCCCGACCAGATCGACACCGGTAACGCGTTTACCAAGGTGGACATCCCGGCCGGATCGGTCTTGACCTACGGCCCGGTGCAGCCGTTCTCCCGGCTCGCCGCCGACTTGGGCCAAGACAAGCAACTCGCCTCGATCACCGTGGACGCGGCCTCGGCGGCCGGCGGCACCGTGCGCGTGGGCGATGCCATCGACTTGTACGTCGTGACCCGTGAACTTCCGCCCGGCGTGTCCACGCCAGGGGAAGGGGTGAACACCTCGGGGGGAAGCGGTAGTTCCTACACCACCGTGATCCGGGGCCTGGAAGTCCTCGATGTGCAGGTGGACCTGGCGCAGATCAACCAACAAAATCCTGACGGCACCGACCCCGGTGTGGACTCCCCAGCCACCAAGGGTGGCGTGCCCAGCATCTACCAACTGGCGGTCAACGAGCAGGTCGCCGGGATCTTGGCCTACGTCATGGGTGGTGCATCGGGAGGGTCGTTCTTCATGACCGTTGTTGCCCCCGGCACCGATGAGGCCGCCGTGACAGACGCGCTTGAGAACTCGCGAATCGAGGTCCTCGAAGACGCCAACGACATCCCCGAGGAAGTCGACCAGGCCGCAGCCGACACTGCGAGCGAGGACACCGGCCCGCAGTTGCCCGAGCCCGAACCCTTCCCTGGCGATGAGCCCGCACCTGACAGCACAGACGCCGCAGATGCTGCCGGTGACGGCACCGGAACCGACACCCCCGAGGAGCAGTAATGCCTGCTATCGCTTTGGCACTGACCCCCACGCGGGTGTCTTACGAGCAACTGCGCCGTGACTTCGCCGCAGGGTTGGATCTGCAAGATTACGTCGCCACCATGGCCGACCTTGGCCCGGCTGCTGAACGCGGAGCCATCAACTGGTCGCGCACCCAGGTGGTGCTGGTGGCCGACAACATGCCCGCCGGAGCGGTCACGAAGGCTGGCGATACCCATCTGGCGTTCACGTTGGCGCGGCTGCTGCTGCCCGATGTCTCCAGCGAGGCACCCACCCCGGTGATCATCGTCCGTTCCAGCGACGGCGTCCTCGCTGACCGGCTACATAGCGACATCCGAACCGCCATGGAGCGGCTTCACGACGCTAGTGCTGTCGATGAGGCGCTGCGGGAGCGCGTGCGCGTGGTCTCCGACGACATGATGGAGATTCACCAGGCCCTCAGTGAGATCGTTCCGGCGTACCTGGGGGCCCGCGAGCCGGCCAACCATATGATCTTGGACCCCAGCGTTGATGATCTGCAGATTGGCCGCAAGGTTCCTGTCATTTCGGTGATCTCCACCAAGGGTGGTGTCGGCAAGACCACGACGTCACTGCTGCTGGCCTTCGCCAGTGCCCGGCTGGGGGCGTCGATGAATCGCCGCTGCAACGTGGTGGTCTTTGAACTTGACCTCAAGAACGCGGGCATGCGGGTGCTGGTGCGGACGGTGGAACCGCCCGAGGAACGCGGCACCGTGATGGACTTCGTCAACCGCGCCGAACCCACCGAAGGGGCTGTTCGGATGGCGATGTCGACCGAGACCGCTTTGGATACGGCGGGTAACTCGCTTCTACCCACGGGGGCGATTCGCTACATCTTGGGACCCACCAACACAGAAGATGGCGAAAACGTCTCCCCGGAGACCGTCGTTCAGATCATCACCTTGCTGACTCGCATGGAGGATGTGGATGTGGTGCTGGTGGATACCTCACCGGAACTACTCACAGACCCCAAAGGTATCGCGGCGTTGAACGCCTCAGATTTGATCTTGTACGTCGCCGAAGACAAGCCCACCAGTTACGTGAAGATGGGGGAGACGCTGGAGCGGCTGCAAACGAAAGAGAACATTCCCGTCGATCATTTCAAGATCATCATGAACAAGAGCGGCCGAACCCGAGAAGACGAGGGGTTGCGTGACGATATTCGTGACAACTCCGCTGGTGTCGCTGCACTAGGGGTCGTGCCCGATAGCGACTTCATGAAGGACTTCAGTGGCGCGGAGCGTGACTCACCGTTGTGGGAAGCGTTCTTCAAGCCCGATGAGGGTCCTCTGCGCGGGTCCTACAACTCCTTGGTGCGCGCGGCGCTACCCATGGCCGGGTTACCGCTGTTCGATGACGACACCGCAGACGAAGACGACAAGAAGGGCAAGAAGCCGAAGAAGGAAAAGAGGGAAAAGAAGGGCTGGGGTCGTAAGTGACCAGCACCTACAACCCCAGCGCCG
>Ga0180436_10000816_pt1 | contig 31214 bp, 45 predicted proteins | sample SS_ome_2_FD_132434 | JGI IMG/M metagenome (GOLD analysis project Ga0180436, IMG submission 132434) | Hypersaline lake sediment archaeal communities from the Salton Sea, California, USA - SS_3_S_2 metaG | ecosystem: Environmental > Aquatic > Non-marine Saline and Alkaline > Hypersaline >... | reverse complement strand
GGTGACAACGTGAATATGGACGTGGAACTGATCGTTCCCATCGCGTTGGAGCAGGGTGGAAAGTTCGCTATTCGAGAAGGTGGTCTGACGGTTGCATCCGGCGTGGTCACCGAGATCCTGTAGAGTATATTATGGCTAAACAAAAAATTCGAATTCGCCTGAAAGCTTACGATCACAGAGTGCTGGACCAATCAGCACGACGAATTGTTGAAACAGCAGAGAGGACCGGCGCCCGCGTGGCGGGACCGGTTCCTCTTCCAACCCGAATCGAGAAGTTCGCGGTACGGCGCTCAACATTTGTGCATAAGGATTCTCACGAACATTTTGAGATCCGCACTCACAAACGCTTGATCGACGTCCTGGAACCAGATTCTCAGACAATTGACCTGCTAATGCGTCTTAATTTACCTGCAGGTGTTGATATTGAAATTAAAATTTAATAGTGTATAATAGGCGGGCTGTCTTATGTTCGAAGAGGCAGCCAAAAGTTAGGTGGTAATAAAACTCCGCCGCACTACGGGCGGAGTTACGCTGGAAGAAGAGAATTCACTCTGATCCAGCAAATACGATAACGTAAGAACGTTTCCGTAGAGAACACAAAAACCAGTTGTTCACAAAGGATCCGTTGACTGCGTTATTTGGGATGATGAAGCCAAGCCCTGGTTGACAGTCCCAGAAAATAAATTACGTTAGGAGACAAATGAGATGAAAGGGCTAATTGGAAAGAAGGTTGGTATGACCCAGTTATTTGACGACGCCGGGAGAGCGGTTCCCGTTACTGTTATCAAAGCTGGGCCTTGTTATGTAACACAGGTCCGAACGGTAGATCAGGATGGATATAGTGCAGTACAGCTGGGTTTTGAAGAAACTAAAACACAGCGTTTATCGGGTGGTGAACTTGGCCACTTGAAGAAAAATGAGCTGCCCCCCCTGCGAATTTTGCGTGAATTCCGGACGGACGAAGAATTAGAAGAAGGCCAGACACTCACCGTTGATGTCTTTGAAGAAGGTGAGCGTGTGGATATCGTTGGAAAGTCCAAAGGACGCGGCTTTACAGGTGTGGTCAAGCGTTATGGTTTTTCCGGTGGTCCCAAGACCCATGGTCAGTCTGACAGGCACAGGGCACCCGGATCGATCGGCGCAGGATCCACCCCTGGACGCGTATTTAAAGGTAAGAAAATGCCTGGACGGATGGGGAATGACACTGTCACTTCCCAGAACCTGCTGATATCCCGGATCGATCCCGAGAATAACATCATTGCCGTACGTGGATCCGTACCTGGACCTAAAAACGGGTTGGTCATTATTAAGGAAGCCCGGAAGCAATAACCGGCTGGAGCAAAAGATTATGGAAGCAAATGTTATTGATATGAAGGGGAAGAAAATCGACACCATTGATCTACCAGGTGAGATTTTTGATGCCCCAGTGAATGTGGATATGATGCATCAGGCCTTTGTTCGCCAGTTGGCGCACCAGCGGCTTGGTACACATAGCACTAAAGGCAGAAGTGAAGTTTCCGGCGGCGGCCGCAAGCCGTGGCGCCAGAAAGGCACCGGCAGGGCCCGCCAGGGTTCTATCCGCGCTGCGCAGTGGGTCGGCGGTGGTAAGATCTTTACCCCGAAACCGCGCTCCTACGATAAGAAAATGCCCAAGAAAATGCGCCGGGCAGCACTAAAATCTGCGATCACCCAGAAATTTGGCATTGGGGATATGTTCATCGTAGATGAATTTGCCCTCAAGGAGCCCAAAACCCAGTTGATGTTAGCTGCTATTGAGAAGATTTCAGGTAGCGAGCACTGTTTGGTTGTATATCCGGAACGGGACGAGAACTACGAAATGTTGGTCCGGGCTATCAGTAATCTGCCCAAGGCTACGCTCATCCTGGTGGATTACTTGAATATTCGAGATTTATTGGGACACGAGAAGGTCATCCTTGTGAAAGCAGGCGTAGACCGCATCTCAAAGATCCTGTTACAGGAGTAGGGCGATGTCTTCGATTTATGATGTTTTACGACGTCCAATATTAACTGAGAAATCCAGCCACCAGTACGCAAAACTGAACCAATATGTTTTCGAAGTGGCCAATAATGCAACTAAAAGCATGATCAAGGAAGCTGTTGAGACCATTTTTGATGTCAAGGTCACGCGCGTGAATACCATGGTTATGCCAGCAAAACGATCTCGCCGCGCGAGGAGCCGTCGGGTTTTGATCCGACGCAGCGCTTACAAGAAAGCTATTGTTACCCTGGCTCCTGGCGATACGATTTCGGTCTTTGAAGGAGTACGGTAATGGCAGTAAAAAAATATAAACCGGTAACCCCCGGTATGCGTGGGCGGACCGGCTATACATTTGAAGAAATTACCAAAGATAAACCAGAACGCTCTTTGGTGAAGCCACTCCGAAAAAAAGGCGGACGAAATACCTATGGTAGGATCACCGTTCGTCATCGAGGTGGAGGTCATAAAAGAAAATACCGCGTGGTTGACTTCAGGCGGGAAAAGATCAATATCCCTGCCAAAGTCGCTGCGATCGAATATGATCCGAATCGGACAGCTCGCTTGGCCCTGTTGAACTATGTTGATGGTGAGAAACGCTACATCATCGCTCCTCTTGGTCTGCGGGTCGGTGATACTGTTTTATCCGGCCCCGAAGCGGAAGTTGCCCCCGGGAATACACTGCCTTTGAGCAATATCCCTACCGGCACCCGAATTCATAATATCGAGTTAAAGGTAGGCGGAGGAGGTCAGTTAGTGCGCTCAGCAGGTACTTCCGCCCGCTTAATTGCTAAAGAAGGTAAATACGGACAGGTGCGCTTACCCTCTGGTGAGATCCGCCTGATCCAGCAGGAATGCATGGCAACAATTGGCCAGGTAGGCAATGTTGATCACGGAAATATCAAATTAGGAAAAGCTGGTCGGAAACGCCATTTGGGTATCCGGCCTACAGTCCGCGGTTCTGCGATGTCCCCACGTGACCATCCGCATGGTGGTGGTGAGGGCCGCTCCCCGATTGGTATGCCGAGTCCTAAGAGCCCTTGGGGTAAGAAAACCCTGGGTGCCAAGACCCGCCGTAACAAGCGAACTGGCAAATACATTGTTCGCGATCGGCGAGTTGGAAAGAAGAGGCGACGCTAAGATGATCTTGTACTGCCGGATAGCGGCAGTGCATGAGGAGTAAATAGTATGTCTAGATCACTGAAAAAGGGTCCGTTCATAGACCCCAAGTTATTGAAGAAAATTGATGCAATGAATGAGCGCGGAGAGAAGAATGTTATCCGGACCTGGAGTCGGGCTAGCGTGATTTTCCCTCAGCTTGTAGGTCACACCATTGCTGTCCATGATGGACGCCGCCATGTGCCGATCTACATCACTGAGAATATGGTTGGTCACCGCCTGGGTGAGTTCGCTCCCACCAGGACCTTCCGGGGTCATTTAGCAGTGAAAAGAACCGCGCGTAAGTCTGATTCTGCTGCGAGGGAGATTTAGAGATGGAAAGCCAAGATATCAAAGCAAAAGCACGTCATATTCCTATCTCTGCTCAGAAAGCTCGCCTGGTAGTTGACCTGGTTCGAGGTAAAGATGTAGTGGAAGCCCTTGAGGTGTTGAGTTTCACACCCAATAAGGCTGCCCTGCCTGTTTCTGATCTGGTCACGTCAGCGATTGCCAATGCTGAAAACAATTTTGGTTTGAACCGCTATGATCTGTACATTCATAAAATTGTTGTTGATGAAGGACCGACCCGCAAGTGGCGCCGGTTTGGTGCCCGCGGTCGAGTGAAACCCCGCCTGCGCAGGTCCTCGCATATTTCGATCATATTAAGAGAACACGAAGAGGCTTAAGCAGGAGAATTGTAAACAACTGCCTGATAAAAAAAGAATCGGGCAGACGTGAGCAGTAGGAGAAATTATGGGTCGTAAAGTACATCCAACCGGATTTCGTCTGAAAGTAACAAAAACCTGGGACGCGCGCTGGTTTGCCGAGGGTGAGCAGTATGTTGAACACCTTCAGGAAGACCTCGCCATTCGGAAGCTTATCCATGATGAAGCGGATAAAGCAGGTATTTCCCGGATCGAGATTGAACGTTTCCCTGGAAAAGTAAAAGTCATCATCCACACTTCTAAACCCGGTGTGCTGATCGGTCGCAAAGGTGCCAACGTGAAGATCATGCGCAAGAGCTTGGAAGAATTGGTCGGGAAGACCATCGATGTCGATATCAAAGAGATCGAAACCCCTGATCTGGATGCTTATTTGGTGGCAGATAATATCGCCCGCCAGATTGAAGGCAGGATCAGCTATTCCCGGGCAATGAACCGGACCATTCAGCGCACAATGCGAGAAGGCGCTGAGGGCATCCGTGTTGAGGTTGCAGGACGCCTGGGTGGGGCAGAAATGTCCCGAACCATTCACATGCGGGAAGGACGAGTACCCCGCCAGACCTTAAGGGCTGACATTGATTTCGCGATCACTGAAGCGAACACAACAATGGGTAAAATCGGCGTCAAGGTTTGGATATATAAGGGTGAAGTACTCCCGACTATGGAAGAAGAAGAAGAAAATGAAGCGCATGATGGAGTTTATGTCAGCAAATAATGCTGAACGAATGACTTCTGCGGAGTAAGGATAGGATTAGTAACATGTTGATGCCAAAACGTTTTAAATACAGAAAACAAATGCGTGGTCGCATGAAAGGCAAAGCAAGGCGTGGTGCAGAAATCCATTTCGGAGATTTTGGACTGCAGGCCCTGGAACCAGCCTGGATTTCCGCCCGGCAGATTGAAGCTTGCCGCCGTGCAATGGTGCGAGCGATGAAGCGCCGTGGTAAGGTTTGGATCCGGATCTTTCCTGACAAACCGATCACCAAACGCGCGGCTGAGTCCCGAATGGGTAAAGGCAAAGGCGACGTCGAATTTTGGGCTGCCGTTGTGAAACCCGGCCGGATAATGTTTGAAATCGGTGGAGATATTGATGAGAGTATTGCCAGGGAAGCGCTGCGATTGGCTTCTTATAAGCTGCCCATCAAAACCAAAGTTGTCCGCCGTGAAGAGGTAGGTGAAAGCGCATGAAAGCAGATGAGATCCGCGCTTTAGCGGACGATCAGATCCGGACTAAGATTGATGAGACCAGGGAAGAATTGATGAACCTGCGTTTTCAACAGTCAACCGGTGAATTATTGGATACATCCCGGTTACGAGTAACCAAGCGACTACTGGCAAGACTCGAAACCATATTACATGAACGCGAGCTGAATGCCGCGGTGGAAGGTGAATCATGAGTAATCGCCGACGCATGAATGGTGAAGTTACCAGCAATAAAATGGACAAGACTGTATCGGTACGCATTACCCGGCGTTTCCGCCATCGCTTGTACAAAAAAGTCATCGAGCGGCATACCAATGTCAAAGCGCATGATGAGCTGGGATGTGAGATTGGTGACTTGGTTACGGTTGTTGAATCCAAACCGATCTCAAAGACTAAACGATGGGTAGTGGAAGAAATCACCCGCAAGACGGTTTCTACCGAACAGGCTTAATCGGAGGCAGCAATGATACAACAAGAATCAAGAGTTAATGTTGCCGATAATTCCGGCGCCCGCGAACTGCTCGTGATCCGGGTCTTGGGTGGGTCCACCCGCCGCTATGCCGGGGTTGGCGATGTAGTCGTCGGAACCATTAAAAGCGCAAATCCTCAGGGATCAGTCAAGGCCCACGAAGTTGTCAGGGCAGTGGTTGTTCGAACAGCAAAGGAATGGCGCAGAAAAGATGGTTCTACCGTCAAATTTGATGACAACGCCGTAGTAATCCTGGATACAGACGGCACCAATCCTAAAGGCACTCGTATCTTTGGCCCCGTAGCTCGTGAGCTTCGAGAGAGAGGATACATGAAAATCGTTTCCCTGGCGCCAGAGACTGTTTAGGGAAATAAAGCAGGAGAAATTATTGTGAAATTTAAAATACGCAAAGGCGATACTGTGGAAGTCATCAGCGGAAGGAAAGCTGACAAAGGTGAACGTGGTGAGGTCATCAAAGTTTACCGAGACAAACGACGGATTGCCGTACAAGGGATAAATATCCGCAAGAAACACCAGGGGCAGGTTCAGGCCCAGGGACGGACCATGTCACCGGGCATTATTGAAATGGAAGGCCCGATCCATATATCCAATGTCATGCTGGTTTGCCCTTCCTGTGGAAAAGCTACCCGTGTGGGAATTTCCCGCAAGGATGGCGAGGTTCATCGGGTATGCAAACGCTGCGATGCGTTGTTTGACTGATCTTTGGAGCTGAAGAATGAATAGATTACAAGAACGTTATCAGAAAGAGATCGTACCAAGTCTTGTCAAAGACTTCGAGTTGGAAAATGTCATGATGTGTCCCCGCATCCAAAAGGTTGTTATCAACATTGGTGTGGGTGATGCACTTGATAATGGAAAACTCCTGGACGAGGCTGTAAGAGATTTAACTAAGATCTCCGGGCAAAAACCCCTGATCAATAAATCCAAGCGAAATATCGCCAACTTCAAGTTGAGGATGGGATCAGCTATCGGTACATCTGTTACCTTACGGGGATACAAAATGTGGTCATTCCTGGATCGTCTCATGAATGTCGCTTTGCCCCGAGTGCGTGACTTTAGAGGAGTATCTCCCAAGTCATTTGATGGCCGGGGCAACTATACCCTGGGTATCACTGAGCAGTTGGTTTTCCCGGAAGTGAATTACGACGAGGTCAGTAAGATTCGTGGAATGGAAGTAACCATAGTCACTTCTGCCCAGGAAGACGAGCTTGGCAGAGAACTTCTCAGGAAATTGGGAATGCCGTTTAAGGAGGATAACCAATAATGGCAAAGAAAAGTATGATTGCTCGTGACGGTAGAAGAAAATACCAGGTTAGGGAGATCAATCGCTGCAAAAAATGCGGCCGCCCACGTGGTTATATGCGCCGTTTTGGTCTGTGCAGAATTTGTTTCCGTGAGTTGGCACTCGAGGGGAAGATCCCCGGAGTTGTCAAGTCATCTTGGTAAGTTGGATGGAGGATGAGTAATGAGCTTTAATGATCCAATTGCTGATATGCTAACGCGAATCCGAAATGCAGTGCGAGCTGAACATCCCCAGGTGGCGATGCCCAGTTCTAAGATGAAGGTATCCATTGCAAAAATCTTGGCTGAAGAAGGATTCATCAGCAACTATGATATTTCAGAAGTAGAAGATTCAGCCTTTAAAACCTTAACCCTGGACTTGAAGTATGTCGGCAAGCGACGCACTAAACGTTCTGTGATCACGAATCTAGAACGGGTCAGCTTGCCAGGACAGCGCATTTACGCCGGGAAGGACGAAATCCCCTATGTCTTGTCTGGAATGGGAATTTCCATTCTCACGACCTCCAAGGGCGTGATGACCGGACGATCAGCTAAGAAATTGGGTGTCGGCGGAGAGGTTGTCTGTAAGGTTTGGTAGAAGGAATAGTCCCGGATTGTGAGATGCACAATTAAGGACAAAAGGAGAAAGTACCGTGTCTAGAGTTGGACGATTGCCGGTTGCAGTTCCTTCCGGCGTAGAAGTAAAAGTAAATGGATCGCATGTCAAGATCAAGGGACCGAAAGGTGAAATGGAATTCACCTTTTCCCCCAAGATCGCGATAGCGCTTACAGATGGAGAGATTGAAGTAACGCGTCCCTCCGATGCGCGTGAAATGCGTTCCCTGCACGGCACTACCAGAGCCCTGATTCAGAATATGGTGATCGGTGTGACTGAAGGATTTAAGAAAGAACTTCAGCTGGTTGGTGTTGGGTACAGGGCCAGCATGGCTGGTAAGAACCTGGTATTAAATGTAGGTTATTCCCACCCGGTTGAAATTGAACCGCCGGCCGGTATCACTTTCGAAGTGGGGGATCGCGCTCAGCAGATCTTTGTTACGGGTATTGATAAGCAAGCCGTAGGCCAGATCTCTGCTGATATTCGCAAAGTACGACCGCCAGAACCTTACAAAGGGAAAGGCATCCGATATAAAGATGAGTATGTCCGCCACAAAGCAGGCAAGGCGGGTAAGGTAGCTTAATATGGCGAAAAAGAAAACTCGAGCAGAAGCTCGCAAAAGACGACATAATCGAGTACGCCGACGCGTTTTTGGCACGGCTGAAAAACCTCGTTTAAACGTGTATCGCAGTCTGAACGAAATCTATGTTCAGGTAATTGATGATAAAAAGGGCCATACTCTGGCTTCCGCTTCAACTCTTGATAAGGACTTGAAGAAGAAAACCAAGGGTAAGACCAAAAAAGAACAGGCAAAACTGGTAGGCGAGGCTATAGCGGAGCGCGCCAAGAAAGTTGGCGTGAAGGAAGTTGTTTTTGACCGCGGTGGCTACAAATACATCGGCCGTGTCGCGGCTTTGGCTGATGGCGCTCGTGATAAAGGTTTGCAGTTTTAGTTTCCAAACCGGGAGAAGGTTATGACAAACGGTTATAAAGATAACCCTGAACAAGAATTTGACGAGAGGATTATTAACATTGAGCGCGTTGCAACTGTTGTGAAAGGCGGCCGCCGGTTCTCTTTCCGGGTAACCATGGTTGCTGGCGATCATAAAGGCAGAGTGGGTATTGGAATGGGTAAAGCCAATTCCGTCCCGGATGCCATTCGCAAAGCAGCATCCAACGCAAAAGATGATATGCATCAGGTAGCGATCTATGACACTACCATTCCCCACAAGGTGATCGGGAAACTCAGCGGCGCAAAAGTGCTGTTGAAACCGGCATCTGAGGGAACCGGTGTTATCGCAGCTGGCGCTGTCCGCGCAGTCGTTGAAGTTACCGGAATTTCCAATATTTTAACGAAATCCCTGGGCAGCAACAACGCAATGAATATTGCCGCGGCGACAATCAATGGGCTGGATCAGCTCAAGGATCCTTATGAAGAAGCTGCCAATCGCGGTGTAGATGCAGAAAGACTGATCCCATTCTGGGATCGAGGTAAAGATCATGGCTAAGAAAAAAGATACCATGCTAAAAATCAAGCTGGTGCGGAGCCCCCATGGGCGGACCAAACCCCAGCGCAGGACCCTGGAAGCCCTGGGTCTGAGAAAAATCAACCAGATTGTGGAACGCCCGGACCATCCCAGTGTATTAGGTATGATCGAGCGTGTGAAACACCTTGTTGAGGTTGAGTAAGCAGATCAGAAGGAATTTGATTATGAAACTGCACGATTTGAAACCCAATAAAGGCTCAAAAAAGGATCGAAAACGCGTTGGACGCGGCTACGGTTCCGGTATGGGCAAAACTTCGGGCCGCGGTATGAACGGTCAGAATTCCCGGGCAGGTGGGGGGGTACCCCTCTGGCATCAGGGTGGCGATACTCCATATTACCGCCGAATGCCGAAAAAACCTGGCTTCAAGAATTTTAACCGGGTCGAGTTCCAGGAAGTAAACCTGGAGTATCTGTCCCAATTCCGTAAAGATTCCGAGGTCAACCCCGATGTGTTGAGGGAAGCCGAATTAATTAACACCATCAGCCTTCCAGTAGTTATCATGGGGCGTGGTGAACTTAAGAAACCTTTGAAGGTCAAAGCCCACCGATTTACCCGCAAAGCTGTGGAAAAAATTGAAAAAGCTGGTGGGACCGTAGAGGTGATTGAAAGTTAATTAACTTTCATAAGAATAAAGAATCTATTTCAGTTCTGAATTGGATTGAATATAGGAGAGAAGAGAAATGAAAACATCTGCTTGGCGTTATTTATGGAAAGCAGAAGATATCCGGCGAAAATTGCTGATCACAGTGTTGCTCCTGGTAATTTATCGTCTGGCAGCCCATGTGCCGATTCCAGGCGCTGACCGGCAGGCGATTGCTTCGATAATCACAGGCGGCGGTGCAGGCAGCACATTCGTAGGCATCCTGGATATGTTATCAGGCGGCACTGTATCCAATTTCTCTGTGCTGGCAATGGGTGTTTACCCATATATTACAGCTCAGATTATCTTGCAGCTTTTGGTTCCTATCATTCCAGCACTGCAAGCGAAGATGGAAGAGGATCCCCAGGAAGGCCGTAAATGGATGGAGCGCTGGACATATATCCTGGCTATCCCTATGGCTGCACTCCAGGCAATCGGTCAGATCCGGATCTTTTCTAACCTGGCTGGCGGTATTCCGATCATCAGCAACTTTGGCTTTAGCGGCAGCTCGCTGATCCCCAGCATTGCGATCATTGCCAGTATGACTGCCGGTACCATGTTTGCGATCTGGTTGGGTGAGTTGATCTCTGAGTACGGTATTCGTAATCAAGGTCTTTCCCTGTTGATCTTTGCCGGTATTGTTTCCAGGCTCCCACAGAACTTCGGGTCAATAATTCAGCTGACTGATAATCCCTGGATTACTCTGGCATTTGTGTTAGTACTGACAGTAATGATCATCTTTGCGATCGTTTATGTGCAGCAGGGACAGCGCAATATCCCAGTGATGTACCCTGGACGCAGGGTTGGTAATCGCCAGTCCATGCCTGTAAAAGGCGCCCTGCCCTTGAAAGTCAATATGGCGGGCATGATCCCATTGATCTTTGGCCAGTCACTGTTGACCTTCCCGGCAATTGTGGCTAGCTTCTTCGTGCAATCCCAGACATACTGGGTGCAGAACCTGGCAGAAAAAACCTCAAATCTCTTTGGTGGACAGTCTCCATGGTATTGGCTGTTATATTTCCTGATGGTAATCGGTTTTACTTTCTTCTATACCGACGTGTTATTTGCCCAGCAGGATTATGGCTCCAACCTGAAGCGGGCCGGCGCCCAGATTCCTGGTGTCAGCCGCGGCGCACCTACGCAGCGCTATCTCACTAAAGTCCTGCGGAGAATTACTTTCCCGGGTGCATTTTTCCTGGGAACTATCGCAGTATTGCCTTTTGTGATCGGTTTGATACTATCTGCATTTGGACTGACAGAGTTAAGCACAAGCGGCACCGGAACCATGTTGATCACATCATCAGGTTTGCTGATCGTGGTGGGTGTTGTAAGAGATACTTTCCAGAATATCGATGCAGAATTGAAACTGCATGGATACGATGAGAAGTTGTTAGTACGTTAATAAATTAGAACGGGCAGTATGTTTTCAGATAACTGGTAACCCGGTTTGGATGTAGCGATGATTTCTTTGGATGAGCAGTACATTAAGACAGATCTTGAGATCGATAAAATGCAGGCGGCAGGACATGTAAATGCCCTGGCGCTGGAAGAAACCAAGAAATTGATCAAACCCGGTGTCACAACCAGGGATCTGGATCGAAGAGCTGAGACGGTGATCAGGGATCACGGTGGAATACCCACTTTCAAGGGATATCCAGGACCGTATCCTTACCCGGCTACTCTGACTATAAGCATCAACGAAGAAATGGTGCATGGTATTCCGAGCGGCAGGGAGCTGAAGGAAGGCGATATCGTATCAGTGGATTGCGGGACAACGTTAGATGGCTATATCGGCGATTCCGCATTCACCCAGGGTGTTGGTGAGATTGGTGAGGAACAAAGTCATTTGATCCGAGTTACGCGAGAATCCCTTTATAAGGGGATCGATCAAATCCGTCCCGGTAAACACCTTGGGGACATATCGGCTGCGATCCAGGAACATGTTGAGAACTTCGGTTATCATGTTCCCAGGCAGTACACCGGACATGGAGTAGGCAGGCAGATGCATGAACCACCTCAGGTACCAAACTTTGGTGTTCCAGGCCAGGGTCTGATCCTGAAAAAGGGCATGACAATAGCAATCGAGCCGATGGTCCTGGTTGGAACACATAAAACCAGGGTGTTACCAGACGAATGGACTGTCATTTCGGCAGACCATTCCTTAACGGCTCATTATGAGCACACCGTTGCGGTAACTGCCAACGGCCCGTTGATTTTGACTAAGGTCAGGGAGAGCTGAAGGATAGTTCCCTAGACTGTATATATTCGATACGATATAATAGTACTTTTGCTGGAAAGCAGTAAACAGGTTTGACAAGGAAGTGTAATCATGAAAGTGTCTTCTTCTGTAAAGAAACGCTGTGAGAAATGTAAAATAGTTCGACGTAAGGGACGCGTTTACGTCATTTGTGAAAATCCGAAGCATAAACAGAGGCAAGGGTAAAAAAGTATGGCTCGTATTCAAGGTGTTGACTTACCGCGTGATAAACGTGTAGAAATTGCCTTAACCTATATCTATGGCATTGGTTTGACCCGTTCCAAGGAAATTCTCGGCGCAGTAGGCGTTGATCCTGAGACCAGGGTGCAGGAATTGACCGATAGCCAGATCACAGGTTTGAGGGAATATATCAACAAGAATTTCAAAGTAGAAGGTGACCTGCGACGTGAAGTGCAGATGAACATCAAACGCCTGGTGGAAATTGGCTGCTATCGCGGCCTGCGCCACAAACGGGGTTTACCAGTTCATGGGCAGCGCACAAAAACAAACGCGCGCACCCGCAAAGGTCCCAAGAAAACGGTTGCTGGCCGAGGCCGTCGCCGAGGTATGCAGAAAACCTAAACTTTGGGCAACCTTCCATCCGCCTTTAGGCGTGAATGGGATATTGGCCTGCTATTGTGGATCATTATTTGGGAGCCTTTCCTCCCAGCGGCAATGAATTCAATAGTTGGCTGGCTGAAAGATCAACTTAAGAAGATAGAAGAGGTACTATGGCTCAAAAAGCATCCCGCCCGAAGGGCGGTCGGAGAAAAAAGAGATCACTTGCTTCCGGGCAGATCCATGTTCGGGCGACCTTCAATAACACGATCATCACGGTCACCGATCATCAAGGTAACACAGTCTGCTGGAGCAGCCCTGGCGCAGTTGGTTTAAAGGGCTCTCGCCGGAGCACAGCATTTGCGGCTCGATTGGCAGCTGAAGATGCAGTCAAAAAAGCTATGGGTATGGGAATCCGGGAGGCAGATGCCTTCATTAACGGACCTGGACCCGGACGAGAAGCTTCCTTGAGGGCGATTGAGGCCATGGGATTAAAACTGAATTCGATCACAGATGTGACTTCAGTTCCCCACAATGGCTGCCGCCCACCGAAGAAGCGCCGCGTGTAAGACGTTCTCTCCGCAAGGAAAGATAGACAAAGAAATTATTGCTAGTTGCATAAGAGATAAAAGAGGAAGTTGTTATGTCAAGATATCGTGAGGCAAAGTGTAAAGTTTGCCGTCGAGAAGGTGAAAAGTTGTTCCTGAAAGGGGAACGCTGCTTCACAGAAAAATGTGCTTTTGAACGCCGAGCTTATCCTCCGGGACAGCATGGCAAGAGTGCTCAGTTCCGCCGCAACCGTGAATCTGACTTCTCCCGCCAGCTGAGAGCAAAGCAGAAAGCCCGCCGGATCTATGATATTTCTGAGCGCCAGTTCAGACGCTACTACGCTACTGCTCAGCAGCGACGTGGTTTGACCGGTTTGAACCTGCTCCAGATCCTTGAATCCCGCCTGGATAACGTAGTTTATCGGATGGGATACGCCGCCAGCCGAGCCCAGGCTCGCATGCTGGTGACTCATGGACATTTCAATGTCAATAATCGGCGCACAGACGTTCCTTCAGTGATCGTCACAACCGCAGACCAGATCAGCGTCCGGGAAGGTTCCCAGAAACGGACTTTCTTCAAGGGCCTGGCAAAAGAAGCGGAAAACAGGAACCCGGCAGAATGGGTCAACAGAGATTTGAAATCCTTATCCGGCAGTGTAGTTCGTTTACCAGAACGATCAGAGATTGATGGTAATCTCGATGAACAGCTGATCGTTGAGTATTATTCAAGGTAATCGGCAGGGACCAGAAAAGCAACATTAGGATTAGGGAGAGGTGAACCGTGCTAGGAATGAATAATATGGTAACACCAAAAATTGAGCGGGTTGCTGAAGCTCGAGCCTATGGCAAATACGAGATCAATCCCCTGGAGCATGGCTACGGCATAACGCTGGGAAATGCCCTGCGCCGGGTGATGTTATCCTCGATGGAAGGCTCCGCTGTGACTTCCATCCGGATCACGGAAATCGATCATGAATATGATACGATTCCCGGTGTTCAGGAGGATGTGCTCCGCTTAATGCTGAATATTAAGAAACTGCGTTTGATACTGCACGAGGGCGACATTGCCAACATGCACCTGGAAGTGAAAGGTGAAGGTGTTGTTACCGCTGCAGATATTATCACGCCAGCTGAAATTGAGATTGTCAACCCTGAACTGTATTTGATGACTGTTGATGGACGGAGCAAACCGCTCACTATTGAAATGACAGTCGGCAGGGGCAGGGGATATCTACCTACAGAGGAGCGCAAAGACCGGCTTCCGATCGGTGAGCTCCCCATCGATGCTATTTACAATCCAGTCCAGCGAGTCAATTTTGAAGTTGGCTCGGCCCGGGTTGGACAGAGCACCGATTATGACAATTTAGAAATCGAAATATGGACAGATGGAACTCTTGAACCCGAAGAGGCATTGAGCAGAAGCGCAAAGATCCTGATGGGTCATTTGCAGCATCTGGCCGGGGTGACAGCCGAATCGCTGGCCGCCATGGTTGAAGTTGAAGAACCTGCGGAACCAGTTGACGAGATTGTGGATATCCCCATTGAAGAGCTGGATTTATCAGTCCGGGTATTCAACTCGCTCAAGAGGACTGGGATCACAACTGTCCGTGAGGTAATGGAATTAAATACGAAAGGAGATGACGCTTTGCTGTCGATCCGCAACTTCGGTGTGAAAAGCTTGACCGAATTGAAGGATAAATTGGCAGAACATGGCTATCTCCTGGAAATCGATTTGGATTTGGAGTAATTATGCGACATAAGGTAGCAGGAAAGAAACTAGGACGCGATTCAGGTCACCGGGCAGCTTTGAGGCGAACTATGATCAAACAGCTCTTTGAAAACGAACGCATTCAAACCACCCGTGCTAAAGCGGAATTTATCCGGCAGCCGGCTGAAAAACTGATCACCCTGGCGAAACGATCCCAGGATGCAGAAGAAGCCAGTAAGGTTCACGCCAGGAGAATTGCAGCATCCCGCCTGGACAACGACAAAGAGATCGTGAAGAAATTATTTGAAGAACTGGCTCCGCGTTATATCAACCGACCAGGTGGATATACCCGCATGTTCAAACTGCCCCCCCGCACCAGTGATGCTGCGGAAATGGTAGTTTTAGAGCTGGTGGAAGAGTAAAAAATTTGAGCGATCGCTTCCAGATTCGAATTTCCTATGATGGGACAGAGTTCCATGGCTCACAATATCAACCGGAGCTGAGGACAGTCCAGGGAGAACTGGAAAAGAAATTGCCCAAGATCAACTGGAACGGAAAGACGGTTCTATTTGCCGGAAGAACAGATGCCGGCGTGCACGCAGCAGGACAAGTGATTGCAATCGACATCGATTGGAAACACACGGAAAAAGAACTGCAAAAAGCAATTAACGCGGTTTTACCGCAAGACATCTCGGCTGTTGAGGTCAAACGGACAAAAGTTGATTTCCACCCCCGGTATCAAGCATTGTCCAGGGAGTATCATTACCAGATCATAAATAGTCCGACCAGGGATCCGCTCCAGGAAAGGTATATCTGGAGAGTATGGCCTAAACTTGATGTCGAATTGATAGAAGAAGCATCCAGGCACTTGATCGGAAGTCATGATTTTGCCGCTTTTGGAAAACCTCATCAACCCGGCGGCAGTACTATCCGGGAGATCACAAGGGCAGTCTGGAGAAAAGAAGGAAGTAAGCTGGTTTTTGAACTTGAAGGCAATGCGTTTTTATATCATATGGTCCGGCGCATTGTTGCCGTCCTGGTAAAGATTGGTCAAGGGATAGAACCTGAAAATAGTATAGAAAAATACCTGGATAACCCAGGTGGGCCGGAAGCCCAAGGCTTGGCGCCCGCACAAGGATTATCATTGGTTGAAGTGAAATATCAAGATTGACCTCAGAGTTCGTGGTCAGTTGGAATATTGTGGAGTACATGAACGTGAAGAAAACTTTTTATCCGAAAACAGAAGATATTAACAGGAAATGGGTCCTGGTAGATGCCGAAGGGAAGAATTTGGGACGTTTATCAACCATAATTTCCAAACTCATACTCGGTAAACATAAACCCGAATATACTCCTGGCGTGGATGTTGGCGACTTCGTGGTCGTTATCAACGCAGAGAAATTTGAGGTTACCGGTAAAAAAATGGACGACAAGTATTATTACCGTGTCTCCGGTTATCAGGGTGGTCTGAAAAAGATTAACCTCAAGAATCAACTTGAAAAACGGCCTGAGTATGTGATCGAACATGCTGTAAAAGGCATGCTTCCTCACAACCGTTTGGGCCGCCAGTTGAATAAAAAATTGAAAGTATACGCTGGAACAGAGCATCCTCATCAGGCCCAGAAACCGGTTCCTTATCAGGAAGCTTACCCACACTTGAGCTAAACAGGAATTATTGATCAATTTTGAAACAAATTGATCGTTATATGCAAGAGGAGTAGTTATGGCACAGTATTATGAAGGCGTCGGACGCCGGAAACGATCCACAGCCCGGGTAAGAATTACTAAAGGCTCTGGTGCATTTGTTATTAATACAAAAACATTAGAGGATTACTTCCCAACCGAACGCGACAACAAAACCGTTACCGAGCCACTGGGTGTTCTCACTGGCAATCGCTCAGATTATGATATCAGCGTGCTTGTCAAAGGCGGGGGTGTGATCGGTCAGGCAGCATCTGTCCGCTTGGGTTTGGCTCGAGCGATCCTGAAAATGGATCCCGAACTGAGACTTGAACTCAGTCATGCTGGATTCCTGTCCCGCGATGCAAGGGAAAAGGAAAGGAAGAAACCTGGTCTGAAAGGCGCCCGCAAGGCCCCGACCTATACCAAGCGTTAGTGATTTCTGGCTGAGTTACCCTTCAGCTGAAAGCGAACAACGGAACAAAACGCGGAGAACACCCAGCTTGCTTGAGTGTTCTCCGTTTTGTCATTAAAGGCGAAGCTATGCAAAAGAATTCTAGTCAAGCGGATATCATTATCCTGGGATTGGGGCCTGGCGATCCAAAGTTATTGACACTGCGAGCTGCACAGGTTATTGATCAAGCCACAAGGATCTATTTGAGAACCCTGGATCATCCCACGATCTCTGGTCTACCCTCTGGATTAGACGTCATCTCTTTCGATAGCTACTATCAAGACGAAGAATCCTTTGTAACAGTCTATCAGCGCATCACAGCTGAAATCATCCGCCTTGCTAAAGAAGAACCAGGTGTGATCTACGGTGTGCCGGGAGATCCCTTCATCGCTGAAGCGACACCGGCAATGATCTGTGCCCGGGCAAAGGATGAGAATCTGATCGTAGAGATCATTCCGGGGGTCAGTTTCCTGGAACCAACCTTTGCAGCTCTGCAATCCGATCCTCTACCGCAGGTGACGATCCTGGATGCCCTGGAAATGCAAACAGCCCATTATCCATCCTTCCCACCAGATAAACCAGCCTTGATCGTCCAGCTCTATTCCCAGGAGATCGCTTCAAACGTCAAATTGACCTTAATGACAGTATTTCCTGATCAGCATTCGGTTACCCTGATACATGATGCCGGTACCGACTTGGAGATCGTTGAAGAACGTCCTCTTTATGAGATCGATCGCAGTCAACAGATCAAAAATAGAACTGCGCTGTATGTTCCGCCCCTGGTAGAAGGTTCATCATTGGAATCCTTTCAGGAGATCATTGCCCATTTGCGTGCCCCAGACGGTTGTCCCTGGGATAGGGAACAAGATCACCAGACATTACGTCCGAACTTGTTGGAAGAGACCTTTGAGGCTCTGGAAGCCATAGACACAGACGACCCGGCAGCTATGCAGGAAGAGTTTGGGGATCTATTGCTGCAAATCGTTCTGCATGCTCAGATCGCCAGTGAATACGGTGAGTTTACGATGAGCGATATCATCCAGGGTATTCATGAGAAATTGATCCACAGGCACCCACATGTATTTGCTGACCTGGACCTTGAAGATCCAGATTTTGTCCTGAAGAATTGGGAAGCTATCAAAGCCCAGGACCGGGAAGAGAATGGGGAGCAGGAAAAAGGTCTTCTGGATGGTGTGCCTGGTTCTTTACCAGCGTTGACACAGGCAGAGACCTATCAGCAGAGGGCAGCCAGGGTGGGTTTTGACTGGGAAGATATTCAAGGTGTATTGGCAAAAATTCCTGAAGAGATCAGCGAACTACAGAGTGAAAAGGACCTTTCACGGCAAAGTGCCGAAATTGGAGATGTATTGTTTTCGGTAGTAAACATCGCCCGCTGGTTGAAAATTGACGCTGAAAGTGCTTTGCGGGGAGCGAACCAGAGATTCAAGCATAGGTTCAAGTATATTGAAAAAGAAGCTCGCGCCAGTGGACGCGAGCTTTCTAAGATGAGCCTTGAGGAATTGGATCAGCTCTGGGAGCGGTCCAAATCCACTTTTGAGGATTAATTTTCTTCTTTTTTACTCGACTGCGATTGGATGAATAACAAACCAACCAGAAAGAACGGCAATCCCTGGTAAAGGATCGGGATTAAACGGTTATCGAGGTGAGAAAAATAGATAAAAATGCTCAGCAGTACGCTGAGTACGATAATAAATTTTCCTCCAGCTTGCGGCTGCTTCCAGGCGATTAAAACACCAATTGCTAACGCCGTAATCAGCAAAAACAGGATGATTCCATTTGCAGGCGTTTGGTGTAGGGCTTGAAAACCGCCTCTAATTAGCGCGTTGATGATTTGATATAGCCAGATTCCGCTGATGATCAGGCCGCAGACCCTGGCAAACCACAATAATGTGTTATTCTGGTTCTGTTTATTTTTCATGCACGAATCCAATCTTTATAGTCCGCTGATAATGTCACCCAGGATCTGTCCGCCAAGTCCTGCTGCTCCTTTTACTTCACCTGTGGAAGCGGTCAAGTTGGCAGCGGTTGCGATGCGATCTGCCAGGCGGGACAGAGGCAGACTTTGCAGGAATACTTTTCCTGGACCGGTCATCTTGGCCAGGAAGAGACCTTCGCCGCCGAAGAGGGCATTGGTGAATCCCTTAACCATCTGGATGTCATAATCTACTGTGGGAGCAAAAGCTACCAGGCAGCCGGTATCTACGCTCAAAATTTCACCAGCAGCAAGATCTTTTTCGATGATGGTTCCACCGGCATGAGCGAAAGCCAAGCCGTCGCCTACCAGGCGCTGAAGGATGAATCCCTCACCGCCAAACAGACCGGCGCCGATCTTCTTGCTGAATGCAATCTCGATCTCAATTCCGCGGGCAGCGCAGAGGAAGGAGTCTTTTTGACAGATGAAAGTTCCTCCCAAAGCAGTCATGTCAAGGGGGACGATTTTGCCGGGGTAGGGGGCAGCAAAAGCCAATCGTTTAACATCTGCTGTGGTGTTCAGGAAAGTAGTGATGAAGAAACTCTCCCCGGTAAACATGCGCTCAACACCTTTGAAGATGCCTCCGCCTGTGCCGGTTTGCATTTCCACACCCTGTTCCATATAGATCATTGTTCCCGCTTCAGCCCGGACGCCTTCATTCGGATCCAGCTGAATTTCAACCATCTGCAGGTCATCGCCATAAATTGTGTATTCAACAATATCTGCCATAACTTCCTCCTCAGGATGATTTACTCCTCTGAAATTTAATTATATCGTTATCTATATTCTATAACAGATTAGTTAAGAAAAGTGAAATGTAATTAAAGGAAAAACCCCGAAAACCTTTCGGGGTTGAAAGCTGGGGGCCAGGGATTCGAACCCCGACTTACGGTTCCAGAGACCGCTGTCCTACCGTTAGACGAGCCCCCACCAGCGAAGGAAATTTTATCATTTAGGAGTGCCTTAGTCAAATCAAATTAGTAGAGTATGCTAAAATTTGGAAGTACCGCAGATTAAATTGTCTTATCACTCTCTGGCATTGAGGAGATTATTGTATGTCTGAAGAAAATGAATTAACTGATTTTATCCGGGATATCATCAAAGATCATCTGGCAACCGGGAGATTTGATCGTGTGCAAACTCGATTCCCTCCGGAGCCAAACGGTTACCTGCATATCGGCCATGTAAAGGCCATAGCTATGGATTTCGGAGTGGCAGAGCAGTTCGGGGGCATCTGCAGCCTGCGTTTTGATGACACTAACCCAGCCAAGGAAGAGGAAGAGTACGTCGATGCAATCATGGAAGACATCAAATGGCTGGGTTATGATTGGGAAGACCGCCTGTTCTTCGCCTCGGATTATTTTGATCAGTTGTATGATTTCGCCCTGGTCATGATCAAAGCCGGGAAAGCCTACGTCGATGACCTCAGCGCTGATGAGATCCGCGAATATCGCGGTACACTGACTGAACCAGGCAAAGAAAGCCCATACCGGGATCGCTCTGTGGAAGAGAATCTGGATCTGTTTGAACGTATGAAAGCAGGTGAGTTTGAACAGGGAGCGAGGGTTTTGCGAGCCAAGATCGATATGGCATCCCCGCATATCAATTTGCGGGACCCTGTCATGTATCGTATATTGCATGAAGAACATCATCGTACCGGAGATAAGTGGTGTATTTACCCCATGTATGACTGGGCTCACGGGCAATCGGACTCCCTGGAGGGTGTGACCCATTCGCTGTGCTCAATCGAATATAAGAATCACAGACCACTATACGATTGGTTCCTGGACCAACTTGATATTTTCCATCCCCAGCAGATCGAGTTTGCCCGGTTCAATATGACCTATACGGTAATGAGTAAACGCCGCCTGGTCCGGCTGGTGAAAGAAGGACATGTGAATGGTTGGGATGACCCGCGGATGATCACCCTGGCTGGAATGCGCCGGGCAGGTATTACTCCGGAAGCCATCCGGGCTTTTATCGAGCATGTTGGAGTGGGGCTGTCTTTGAGCACCATCCAGCACAGCAAATTCGATCATTTCGTTAGGGATGACCTCAATAAGCGGACGGACAGGGTTAATGGGGTGCTGCATCCACTTAAAGTTGTCCTCACAAATTATCCTGAGGACAAGGTGGAGATGTTGGAATTCCCCAATTACCCGGATGATCCTTCCCGGGGTGTCCGGGAAGTACCCTTTACCAGGGAATTGTATATTGAGGACTACGATTTTATGGAGGAACCGCACAAAAAGTTCTGGCGACTGGCACCGGGTCGTGAGGTCAGGCTTCGTTATGGGTATTTGGTCACCTGCACCGATGTGGTCAAGGATGAGAATGGTGGCATCATCGAGGTACACTGCGAAGTGGATCATGATACTAAGGGAGGTAATGCCCCTGATGGACGGCGTGTGAAAGGCACCCTGCATTGGGTCTCAGCCAGCCACTGCTTGGACGCTGAGGCTCGCTTGTATGATAGACTCTTCAATCATCCCTTCCCCAAAGAAGCGGAGGGTGATTTCGTCGACTACATCAATCCTGATTCCCTGCAGGTGATCGAGAATGCCAAGGTTGAGCCCAGTTTGAAGGATGCGGAGGTGGGGAATAGGTTCCAGTTTGAGCGTGTGGGTTATTTCTGTGTCGATCCAGATACAACGGATGAGAAGCTGGTCTTCAACCGCACTATTGCCCTGAGGGATTCGTGGTCCAAGATCGAGAAGCAGTTTCAAAAGTAAATAGATAGCGGGGATATGGTTTCCTCTCACGGAAGCTGTATCCCGAGCTATTATTCCTGTGTGTTTCCTTTTTCCATTTGAAAATAGTATTAATACTGTCTGCAGTCCATGATTTGGTTAGATTTGATCTTGGATGAGATCTGTGAAGGAGGTAGGGAAAAGCGCTATTGAGTATTGGTTGGAAAAACAAGAGAACAGAATATCGCGAATAAAACTCGCAGTACAAGTGACAGAAGAAATAAGACAGAATATATGAGATTGTGGGAGGCTACCGGGACCGTTTTGATTGAATGCTAATTATTCTGCAGGAGAGCCCTATCCTCTCTGCTCTTATCGTAAAAGGAATTATTATTACTTTGCCTTTATGCCATTATGAATACTGGTCATTGAATAGATAGTAGATCTTTTGTGAGTTGTAGATATTTGATTTCGGTCTGATCACCCTTGATAGAGAGCACTAATACAAGATCTTGTGGTGTATCCCCTAAACCTGTGGTGAGAATATGGAAATCGCTTCCCTTGTAGCGCGTGTGATAGGGAGTAAAATTTCCCCCCCAGGCGCCGACATCTCCTGCTATGAGATAAACTGGTTTGCTTTTAGCAGCTGGCAGAAATAGGTCAGTCAATAACCTTGAGTAATTATTAGAGAATAAACATGAATAACGGTCGTTTGGAAGATTTGATTGATTAGAAGTTAAACGTTGAAACAGACCTTGATTAAAAAAGATTACTTTATGAGTGAATATGAAGATTTGAGTAATTTGAGGATTGTTAACAGCGTTATTTAGTGCTGATTCTAGCATTTCCAATTGGTCGCCTTTAATCCTACAATTGTCAAGTTCAGTATCCAATATAATAAAATAGGCTGATTGGTATGGGAAGTAATAATAAGTTGGTCCATATCTGTCTGCATAGAGCTGGCGATTTTCTACATCATGGTTGCCAACAGCGTTGAGAATCGGATACGGTTGATCAAATAGAAGGCTATCTTCAAGATCCTGGAAATTAGAACTGGAGCTATGAGGGACAATATCTCCAAGGAGAACCATAAAGCGGGGATTAAGATCGGAGAAATAGCTGAGCTTATCCATAAAACTCTGGGCTGGATGAGGTTCTGAAGATTTATGTGAGCCATAGATATGCCCGGCAACCAATATGAGATATTCTTCCTCTAATGACTCGCTTAGTGGTTTTCCGTTCAGCGCAAATTCATTGATCCCGGCTTGGCTTAGCTCTCTGAGAGGATATGAAGTAACTCTTGATGAGTTTTTTGATTGACAACCAAACAAGAAACTCAAGATGGAGAACAAGAATAACAATGCCTTAGTCTTTCTCTTATTCATATATTGAAAGTAGTACCATTCAAAAGTCTGATTATATTCTGAAAACGTTTTTGTCGGGTTGGGATATCACCTGGAAATTTTGGGATCTATTCACTTTTTCCTATGTAATAAATCATTTCCAGGATTGCATATCCCTCAGTTGAATAGGTATTGGAGATAGGTTATAACAATATCTCTTTGTTGGCATATCATTTGTTCTGTAACGACGGTAACATTTCTCTCATCATCATAACCTAATTCATTATACTTCCGCTGATCCCGATTAAGTAGAACAAGGTTGGATGATGTATTGAATTGTGAAAATCTGGTATTTGAAGATTCCTTAGAAGGTGATATTCACACATTAGTAATATATTCTATGAATTGGATTAGAACCACTTATTTAGTATACTTAAATCAACCTTAATCAAAATAACCCAAGCTCTAAGAGGGTATATTGGAGTTATCCGATCTGATATCGGATGGACTGCATTGAAATTGATTGTTGGATTACCGCTAGCTAGATCTCTATCTTTATCTTATTATTCAACACTATAGGTTAAGTAAAGATAATCATGATCTAACTATATTTAATTCGATAAAGAATCTGTTATCTAATGATATCAACCATTATTTGTAAAATTTACCTCTTATAAACTGACAAGATTCTGTCATATACTTATGAGAATTGTCTCATAGGTCTGCCAATATTAGAATGCGCTCCAACCTGGACCAGAGCCTGTCCTGAGTGAAGGCAAAGGAACCTGATAAGAAGTAGTTCAGTAAGTAGTAAGAAAACTGGACCCAAGGCATATAACAAATGCACGCGCTAATAAAATTTTACTAATCTTTCCTTATGTTTAATTCCTATTATTACATTTAGCCGTTTAAGATGAATATGATTATTCAATTGAGAGAATCACATATTTCGGATTTGCAATTTATGCGAGAAATGCTTTACGAAGCAGTATTTTGGCGGCCTAATTCTGATAAACCTTCCTTAGAAGAAAGTCTCTCTGATCCAGGTGTGAACAATGCCCTTGTTGATTGGGGAAAACGACAAGGCGACGCTGCTGTTACCGCTCTCGTTGATTCAATCCCGGCGGGTGCGGCCTGGTATAGATATTACACAGAAGAGAATTGCATCAGGGGCTATATTAATGAAACGATACCAGTGATCGTTATTGCGGTTCATGATGATTTCCGTCGTCAGGGAATTGGGGGGAAAATGATCGAATGGTTGATCGATCATGCCGCAAATCATAATATTCATGAACTGAGTCTCATGGTATCAAAAGAAAACCATGCGATAGGGTTATATCGAAAATGTGGCTTTCGGGAATATGCGGATAAGGGAGATTCATGGTTGATGCTGCGAGTTGTGTGACTGTAAGGTTTAGAGAGTAAGTTATATATTGTAAGTAGAAAGTAGATTAAGATAGTAGTGAGACTTAATGGTAAGTAAAACTGACTCGATATGCTACTTACTGATGAAATACAGGGAGAGATAATCGACATGGCAGTGACCTACAGATGCGATAAAGAAGTCATCGAGCTGGCGATGGAGAAATTGAAATCCGACGGGTTGGTTTCAGAGGAAGCTAGCTTTAACCACGATGCTCCCCAGAATCTCAGAAAAGAGGTTGCCTACAGGGATTTCGATTTTCTATCTCGATTGAGCAGGGCAGCAGAGGTTGAGATCGTTGCTTCTATTCTTGCTTGGTTGAAAGAAAAAGGAATATTAAATAAGGAAGCAGGCTACGATGAGTTTGAGTTCGAGGAGTTCAGGAGTGAAGTGAAGGGCAAATTCATAATGCCTGGCTCTTCAGTTTCACCAGTGATGGAAAGGCTCATGTATATGCTGTCTGCAGCTAGAAAGCCGCTCCGGACCTTAGGGATAGGGACATACTATGGCAACGGACTTGTGTGGTGTGTAGGGGCAAGCTGCGGGAAAGGAATAACGTACACAGCGGAGAAAGTATATGGTGTAGACATTGATCCAGAAGCGACCAGGAGAGCGAAAGAAAATTTTGAGAAGCTGGTCAATACAGAACATATTGAGCTGCTGGCAGAGGATGGGATGCAAGCAGTCGACAGGTTGGATGGGACGTTCGATTACGTTTTTTTGGATGTGGACAGCAAAGAATTGGGCAAGAGCTTATATCTGGACCTGGTCAAGAAAGTATATGATAGAGTGGAGGAGGGGGGATGGGTGCTGGCCCACGATATCGTAGTGCCACCCTTCGCCCCCCAGATTAAGCCTTACTTGGAATTTGTGCGGGATAAAGCAAATTTCAGCGAGAGCATCTTGTTTGACGTGGATGCCTTTGGCTTGGAGCTTTCGATCAAGTGAAAAATTAAGCAGTAGATTGGATAGTCACTGTCTGCTTTGAATGGCCGGTATGGAGCGAAATATGATATAGAGAATCGCCCCGCTGTGAGGTTATTCTTCCTCATATGCTGCAGACCGCTGTGATTTTTGTCTCCTGATATGATTTTATACTTTGTCACCGACAAATTTCTTTTCCTCCATTTTCAAAAGTGAAAATGCCAGCTGGAAAAATAACAAGGTTTTCTTTTCTCCCTCATTTGGATGACTCTAATCACTCCTGCGGAAGTATTTACAGAATAGAATCCTCCCCTACAATCAGGTTTATCTACTGGTTTCTTCATTGATCTATTGTAAATGTCATATACACCATAAGGAGAACCTGATGGCTATTGAAACGGGTTGTGGACAGGCCTGGAGGATTTGGATTTGTTTGTCGATCTGCTTTATTATAGTAGTGGGATGTGCTGAAAAACCTTCCAACCATGAAGAGGACATCAGCCCAGAAGTTGAAGAGGCAGCCCAACCTTATTTTGGATTGGAATTTCCGGGCGCTGATGTTACCCGTTTTGCTCCATCTATCTTTAGAAATGAAATGCACGCTCCCCCGATCTTTACACCTGATGGCAGGGAAGTTTATTGGAGTATGATGGGAGATCCTCAGGGTATCTGGCAGATGGAGATCAGAGAAGGAGTATGGACGGAACCCGCCAAGGCAAATTTCGATCGAATGGGGCAAGGGGACTCACCTTTTATTTCGGCCGATGGTACGCGTCTCCTTTTCTTATCGTGGTCAACTTCTGGTCAGGAAGCCATCAGACAGGTAGATAGGGATGATGGTAAATGGGGGACCCCCCATATCCTTCCGGATGTGGTAAATGATTTTGGTCCTCATTGGCAGGCTTCCCTGGCTGAGAATGGCAATTTGTATTTTGGTGCGGAGGGGAATTTATGCTTCTCCGCTTTTGAAAATGGAAGTTATTCATCCGCCGAAATCATGGACTTATCTCTGGTTTTGGAAAACGGATATGATGGTTCTCCATTTATTGCACCTGATGAAAGCTATCTCATATTTGATAGGGGAGTGAATTATTCTCATTCGGATCTTTATATCTCCTTCAGGACTGATACTCTAGATTGGGGTGATCCCATCTCCATGGATGCTTTGAACTCAAACGGCAATGATCTCTACGCTAATGTGTCACCGGATGGACGATTTCTTATGTTCCTGAGCAGCCGGACTGGTATCCTGCTTCCCTATTGGGTGGACGCGAATATAATTGAGGAGTATCGACCTTGAGATGAAAATGCGTGATCGGTCATGATTTCGCGTATTGATTGATTTTCTTTGATACGTTTATCTAATCGCCAAAAGGCCCTCGCATCTCTCTTCAGATATCGAATACCGCTGATATAATCGGCGGTGTTTTTCATTGGATGAAATGAAATAATGATATATTGAGTATTGATCACATTGTCATGGAAATTAAACACTGGAGTGTATATGTGTGAACTTCTTGGCCTGAATTTCAAAAATCCTGTCTCGCCATCCTTCTCTTTCCGCGGTTTCAGGCACCGCAGCGAAGGCAACCCGCACGGATGGGGCATTGCCAGGTATGAGGGAAGCGCCTGCCAGATATTAAAAGAGGCTGTTGATGCTCAGCAAAGCAAGCTTGCGGAATTCGTTCGTGATTACGAACTCTTCCAGAGCCGGATCTTTATTGGCCATGTCCGGGATGCGAGCCGGGGCAATCACACTCTGCAGAACACCCACCCTTTCAAAAGGGTGTTTGGTTCCAACGAGGTTGTTTTAGCTCATAATGGCACCATGGATTCCATGCCTTATCAAAAGGATCAGTTGAGTTTCCTTCCTGTGGGTGAAACTGACTCGGAAGAGATTTTTTGCAGCCTGCTGACGAAGATGGAATCTGACCAAACCCCATTCACAGATTTTCACCAAATTGAGAACACTCTTCAGGAATTCAACAAGGGCGGCAAGATGAACCTGCTGTTTTCCGAAGGGGAGCACCTTTACGTGTACCGAGATAAAGACGGCCATAATGGACTCTGCCTCACTGAAAGGATCTCTCCTTTTGGGGTTAAATCCCTCAAGGATGAGGACTGGGAAATTGACCTTGCAGCAGAAAAGGGACCTGGCCAGAGAGGATTTGTGATCGCATCCCACCCTCTCACGAAGAATGAAACCTGGAAGGACTTGATCACTGGATCCCTCGTTGTTTTCAAGGATGGTGATTTAATTTTCGGAAACTCATCGGTTTGATGGATTAACCATTGACTGAGAACAAACCACGAATTAATTATACAAAAGGTAAAACAGTATGAAAATTCAACACACACTTCTACATGGCCTGGTTCTTTCTATCGTTGCCTCACTCTATATAATTATCACCATGGTGATCAAGCCCCGCATCTGGCTGCAGGATTATCCCCAATCGATTCAGGATCTTCTTCCGCCAAAAGATGAAAAAGAATCACGTCTGTCATTGATCCTGGGGATCCCTTTTTTGATCCTTTTGTTTGGGATACCCCTGGTCTCCACGATCCTATTAAGAATCCACAATCCAGAGTTCTCGTTTTTATCTCTAGCAATGAATGCCTTTGGGGTTTCATTTATTTTCAATATTGTCGATTGGTTGCTGCTGGATTGGCTGATGTTCTGCACGATCACTCCCAAATTCATTGTCCTCCCCGGAAGTGAGGGGAATGCAGGTTATAAGGATTACAGGTATCATTTCAGGGGGTTTTTGATTGGGACCGTTCTTTCGATCGTTGCTGGTTTATTTATTGGTGGAGTGGCCCTTCTTTTCTAAGGAGATAAGCATATGCTCCATGAGTACCAGCCCCTTCATTTTATTGGTGTTTCCATCCAGGTTGAATTTGACAAAGAGCCGCTTCATATAAGGAAACCACACTGTCCAGACCGTTTCGTTTGGAAGGAAGATGTTTTTGTCATTTCAGGAAAAATCAGCGAATGGTATGACTACAGCCGCAGCGGAAGTATGGCTCATAATATGCGGCTAGCAAATATGGCCAAGGCCTTGCGGCGGGGTTCCTGGGGAGTAGGACGTTTCTATTTTCGAGTGTTGACGGAAAGTGGGCAGGTTTTCGATCTCTATTATGATCGAGCGCCGAAAGATGCCTCAGACAGGGAAGGGGGATGGTATCTGTATCGCGAGATGGAGAAGATCGAAAACTGATGACGCAATACTTTAGGAGTGGATATGGAAATTAACAGTGCTCGATTGAAGAAAGCCCAGGAGTTAATGAAAGAACAGGGCATGATCGGGATCATGATAATGAACAGGGATGATTACCAATATTTTTTTAGTGAAACCCGAGTCCAGCCCCGGGCTATCATTCCCGCAGTAGGAGGACCGATCTTCATCTGTTTTAAGGCGGAAGAAGATGAAATTCGCTCAGCCCTGGGAGGGCAGGAGGTTAAGGGGTTCATTCATGTTGGGGAGCAGATGGTCAGTGTCACCAACACATTCAAATCCCTGATCAAAAGGATGATTGATGAGCCAGGATTCTCACCTGAGGAAAAACCCAAAGTCGGAATGCAGATGTGGTTCCAAACCCCTGCGTTTTTAGTTGACCTGTTTCGAAAATTGAATCCCCAGGTAGAATTGGTCCCTTCAGATCCTGTAATGGACGCCTTACGAATGCAAAAAGACCCGGAGGAAATAGAACTGATCCGCCAGGCCCAGGAGATTGCGGCTGTGGGGATGGATCGGTTAAAAGAGTTGTTGGAACCTGGAATTACTGGTCATGAACTGGCAACAGAGATTCTCTATACCATGATGAAAGAAGGAGCATCGGGAACCAGCACTCCGATCCATATAAATTCCGGAATTCGCAGCTGCTGGATCCACGGGAAAGTGACCCAAGATAAGATCAGGGAAGGTGATCTGGTTGTAGTCGATCTGACACCAAAAAATAAAGGCTACTGTGCCAACCTGGCCAGGACATTTGTGGTTGGTAAACCTGAAGATCGGCAGCAAACATTGATCGACACGTACTTGGAGATGAAATCTGAAACTCGGAAGATGATGAAACCAGGAGTATCGGTTGGAAGGCTGGACCGGATTGGGAGAAAGATCTGTGAGGAAAACGGGTTAGGCGAGTACCACATCAATGGCATATCCCATGGGATCGGTTTAAGGTTTGAAGAGACCCCAGCGTCAACCATACTGCCAAATCATCGAACGATAAAGATGCGTGAAAATATGACTGTCACGATAGGCCATACGATCCTGGCAATCCCTGGATACGGGGGAGTCAGATTTGAGGATGTTTATCGTGTGACGCCAGATGGAGGAGAAATCCTTGTGGATTATCCTCTTGATTATGAACTATGAATGATTGATTTCTGTCTAATCTATAGCAGAATATTGATTGCTTCGCAGAGGAAGGTTATTATAGAATTATCAGTGGAGAAGAAGTCAAAATGGCCAACTTCACACATGAGTTTTTTTTGGATGAAGAAAATCACATTGTTCATCTGTTGGTTAAGGGTGAATTGAACAAAGATGAGGGGGAAATGATCATTTTGGAAGCCCGGGCATATGCTGATGAATACAAATATGATATTTTATGTGATGTCTCCAGGGCAAATATCAAAGTGACCCTGGCGGAATGGTTTTTCCTGGCGCGTAACCAGGATATCTATCCATCAATCCCAACAGAAAAGACTGCTCTTTTGATCAATCCCGATGCGATGAAGATCTATAAATTTGTTGAGAATGTAACCCGAAATAAGGGATTCAAGATCCGGATCTTTCTCAATGAAGAGGACGCCAGAAGCTGGCTGAAGAAGGTAGGATAGGGAAGAGTGATCAGTCTGTGTTGATCAGGTCTGTAGGTATTAAGCCGGGCATCCTGGTTGAAGAATATAAGTTGTCTTAGTATGCAAAAAATTAGTTTTCCAATATGGAATTTCAGATGAGTCTATTACTCCGCTAAATCGGAAGTGAGTTCAGACATTATGGAAGAATTTTCATCACGGGATATGGAATTCTTAGCTCTCTTAGATCAGCTTCCAGAGAGTTATCGCGACTCTTTTCTTCCACCATTGGATGATGGGCTGATAATCCCTTGTGAAAATAGTGAATTGGGGGATATGAGAATCGATTTCTTTGATTACTATTTCCTTGTCAGAATCGGCGATCATACAGATGAACAGATAACGACGGCAAAAGAAACAGTCTTTTTCATAAACGAGATCCTGAGAGACCGGATCGTGTTTCAGTTGAAGCAGGATGGGGTATTCTATTTCAAATACGATGATTTTGAAAATTTGAATGAGATATCGAGGGATATGCAGGTCTGGTCAGGCTCTTTTTGGGAAGTGTTTAGAACTGGATAAAGGCTTTTGCCAGACCAGACCAGTAAATTAAATTGCATCGTATTCCTGAGTGTTATTGATTTTTCTTCAATATATCCCTGGTATTTTCCAACCGAGATAAGACTGCGTCCCGTCCGATGATGGGGATGATATCAAAGAGCGGTGGACTTACTTTTTGCCCAGCAAGTGCTTCTCGTACTAGGCCAAAGATCTGACCGGCTTTTAAATTCATTTCAGCAGCCAGTTCTCTGAGGGGAGTTTCCGCGTTTTCCTGAGTAATCTCAGACAGTCCCTGGAAAAGTTCCAGGATCTTGCTTGCGGCTTCAGCCGCCTGGACAGCGCTCAACTTATCTGTGACGATCCTGTCCAGCGATATTTCTACACTCTCCTGGAATAAGAACCCTGCCATACCTACTACCTCAGAGAGTTTCTTGGTCCGGTTTTGGATCGCTCCCGCAACCTGGAAGAGGACTTCATCGTCCGGCGTATATCCGGCTTTTTCAAACCAGGGTTTGATCCGAGCTGCGAAATCTGACTGGTCCAGGTTTCGAATGTGCAGGCCGTTAAAGTGGTCCAGTTTGCTGAAGTTGATCGCGGCCGGCGCAGGATTTAAT
>Ga0180436_10000815_pt1 | contig 31224 bp, 37 predicted proteins | sample SS_ome_2_FD_132434 | JGI IMG/M metagenome (GOLD analysis project Ga0180436, IMG submission 132434) | Hypersaline lake sediment archaeal communities from the Salton Sea, California, USA - SS_3_S_2 metaG | ecosystem: Environmental > Aquatic > Non-marine Saline and Alkaline > Hypersaline >... | reverse complement strand
TCTGGTAATAATACGATTCTAAAATGACCAGGAACACCAAATCCGCTTCCATGTACAGTTACTACTCCTGTTTCTTCAATTAAGCCTTCTACCCATTTTTTATCATCTACATCGATTTCTAATTTTGGGAAAGCATAAAACGCGCCTTTTGGCGCTACACAACTAATTCCATCAATCGCATTCAATCGCTCAACGCATATATCTCGTCGACGTTCAAGCTTCTCAATAGCCTCTTTAATATGATCCTGAGGACCATCTAAAGCCGGTGCAATAGCAAACTGCATTGGATGATTTGAACATAAACGCGCTCTTGTAAACTTATTCACAGCATCTACATAATCCTGGCAAACCTCTTTTGGTCCACTCAGAATTGCCCACCCAATTCTCCAACCCGGAGCCAAATAATTTTTTGAAATTCCATTAAAGGTCACAAAACAAACATCATCAGCAAGCGAAGCAATCGAAATATGCTCAGCATCATCAAATAAAAGGCGATCATATATTTCATCACTATAAATCACAAGTCCATGCTTTCGTGCCAACTCAACAATTTGCATCAGGGTCTCACGACTACATACAGATCCGGTTGGATTATTTGGATTAATTAAAACTATACCTTTTGTGCGATCATTTATTTTTGCTTCAATGTCAGAAACATTAGGCTGCCATTCGTTTTCCTCATCAAGTGTATACCCGATTTCTTCTCCTTCTAATTTGTTAATAATAGCTTCATATAAAGGATATCCAGGCAAAGGAGTTAGAATGTTGTCACCTGGATTTAATATAGAAGTCAGACAAATTTCAATAGCTTCAGAGCCTCCATTTGTAACCAAAACATCCTGAATGTTTTTTATGCCTTGAGACTCAGCACGCCGACGAATCGCATCAAGCGCAGGGTCAATCCCTGAAGAATCTGAGTACCCATTATGACCTTCACGCATTGCCTTATCAACAGCATCAATCATGTGTTTAGGTGTTTCAAAATCATAATTTAAAGGATCACCTATATTCAGCCACATCATTTCTTTACCAGTTGCAGCTGTTTTTTTAGCCAAAACTACGATATCTCGAACAGCGTAAGTTACATTTTCTGTCCGTTTTGAAGGAGTGATTTTAGAAGCCATATTGAGATGTTAAATATTGTATCTCAATATAACAAATTTATAAATTATCTGGAAATTTAGTTTTTTTCTTTGGATTTAAATGTAAAAGAATTTGATCAATCCTATCATGAACCGAATCAATACTAACTCCAACCTCTCTAAATGCTTTGTTCCCAACGTTATCGCTCTGAGCCTCCATTTGTCTTCTTTGGTCTTCTAATAATTTAAGTTCATTTTTTTCTTTTTGTAAACGATGTCTTAAGCCTCCTCGGCTTAGTTCGTGAAGTTCTTTTAATCTTTTCATTTCAATAATAATTACAGGAGCAAGATTTTAACAGAGTTTCAGGAATTGTCAAGCTTTAAGATATGTCTTCGATGAGTTCTTCTTTTGGAAATCTAAACTTTGGATGTTTTGGATCTTCAGATCTATATCCAACAGTCATAATAACTACTGATTTTAAATGGCCAGGTAATTGTAAAATTTGATCAACTTTTTCAGGTATAAATCCTTCCATAGGACAGCTGTCAATTTTTAATTCTGCCGCAGCAGCAAGAGCAAATCCCAATGCTATATAAACTTGTCTTTTTGCCCAGTTTTCTAATTCTAAATCAGTTTTTCCCTTCATTGCTCCCTTCATCATCTCTTTCAATCCTTTCATTTTTTCCTTAATAGCTTCATCCCCTCCACTTGCTGTTTCAATATAATCATCAATTCTTTTAACAACATCAGTTCTCACACAAAATATCAACAAATGATTTGCTTCTGTTATTTGTGGTTGATCAAAACCAACTTCACGAATCTTCGCTTTTAAATCTTCATTAGTCACATCAATGATGTGAAAAGGTTGAAGTCCAAAAGAAGTTGGTGTCATATGAATTGCTTCCAGGATTTTATCAATATTATCATCAGAAACTTCGCGACTTTGATCAAATCCTTTAGCTGCAAATCGCCATTGTAAATTATCTAAAAATGCCATAATTAATTTGGTTAAAGTTTATGAATTTTATCACCCCAATTCCGGGTAATCAAATTTTTTAATTACATCTGGAATATTTCTTTCAACTCCTCTGGCAGTTACTAATTTTGAAACTGTGTGAGCTTCAAGTTTGCCAGAATATGGCTTTAATAAGCCAGCTTCTCCATCAAGCCAATCAGATTCAACTATTGCAGGCATTCGTTTTTTTGTATTGTGGATTTTTGCTAAAAGTGAGTTGGCTTCACATGTAATTATTGTAAAAGTTTTTTTGATTTCTCCAGTGTCAGGATCAGTCCATGGTTCAAAAAGTCCGGCTAATGCAAATGGTTCGCCACCTTTTTTATAAATATAATATGGATATTTTTTTCCTTTAAACTCCTGCCATTCATAAAAACCATCAACTAACACAAGGCAATGTTGAGATTTTGCCGCGTGTTTAAAAGACGGCTTTTCATAAATTGTTTCGGCACGAGCATTGCATAATTTATCTCTAATAGAATCATCTTTTGCCCAATGAGGCATTAGTCCCCAGCTGGCAAATTCAATTACATCAGGCGAATCAGATGAAATAATTGGATGATCCGGATGAGTAAATGCATTACTATAAAAGATAGGATTCATTTTCTCTGGCTCAGCAAACTTTGCTTTGAACCTTTTTTCAGTCTTTTTAATGTCCGATTTTAATGAAACAGTGAAGCACACAGATACAAATGTTACTTGATATTTGGATGTTTTTAGATATAGTATAGTCTCGCTTTAACAAATTATATCATGAAAAAAATTGCATTAACATTAGCTGCTATATTTGTTCTAACTGCCTGTGGAGGCCCTGGTTTAAAAGTTGGTCAGATCATAAATGATACAGCTGATATTACCCGAAAAACCTATGAACACCCTGTTATTCCACCAGAAGGATATGAATATGCTGCATATATTCGACATCAGGGCGAAGAGACAATTTTATATTCTAAAGAAGTAATAAATTGTAAATTAGGTCAGGATGTTAAATTTGAAGGACGGGTTAGACAGGTCAAAGGTGTACCTGAGGGAGGGACAGAAGAGCTAAAAGAAATGCACATAGTTATTAGTGAATTTGAATGTCTCGGTGAGGTTCCTATATACGAGGGCCCAGGGACACTGGTTTTCCCAATAGAAAATATCTTTAAGGATCATATTGTTTATGGAAGCAATTTTGACAATATTGACCCTTTAAAATTTGACTGTGAAATAAGAGCCGGAACATTTAATGAATGTGGATCTCCATGTGAACCAGGCGCTGATGCATGCATAGATGTCTGCGCATACACCTGTGATTTCTAACGCTCAGGCCACATTTTAATTCTATTCACAATCTGCATTGGATCTGTAGCTGTTTGAACAAATTCCAATAGTGCTTTTAGTTTTTCAATATCTGCTTTGTAAGCAGATGAAGCAATTTGTTCATATATGCCAATTTGTCTTATCAAACCTTCCTCGCAAAGTGCAGCATATGATTCAGGCTTCATTGAAGTTCTTATTTCCCTTGCTTCATCAGCTGTAAGCTCTAAAACAAATCCATGTTCTCCTTTTGAATCATCAGCATCAAGGCCAAATTTGAGTGTTTCTTCTTGATCTTTCAACAAAGAATCCCTGCTTACTCCAATTGATAAATCGTCAAAGTGTTTAAGAAGATGAGCAAATTGTCTGGCTCTGTCATATTCCTGAAGAATTTGCACAACGATATCATGCACCTCGAGCTTTAAAGTCATTTTTGCATCTTCCAGATTGTCACCGTAAACAGAATCATTTGTTCTTTCAAAATCCATCATGTTTAAAAAGTTAAATAATTAGGGTATTATTAAAGACAACTTAAGCCTTAACCTTACAAAAAAATGCACGACAATCATGTTTATAACCTTTTAGAGCAGCTTGTAGTTGAACAAAAAAGCCTTTGGAGAATGAAAGGTGACTATGAAAAAGATTCAGCAGATCATCCTGATTGTGCTGAAATGTGGAAAGAACTAACTGCGCAAAAGGAAGAGAACGTTAAAAAGTTAACTGAAATGGTTAAGAAATATCTTTAGGCAATTATTTACTTGCCCATGGTTCTTTTAATAGCGCGCCAATTTCGCTAAATGTGAATTCTACTTGTTGAGGACCAGCAGCATATGCCGCAACCTGGTATGGATCAAAATGAAAGATGATTGAATCTTCTGTCAGAGTAAAAGCCTCATAATAAACAGAATCTGGGCCAGCTCCTTCTTCAATCCAATCGTCAACTACCCATTCATCTTCATAAAGTTGCTCTTTTAGCTTAGCAATAGACATTTCAGAAATTGCATAAAGCCAAGCACCATCATTATCAATAAAAATATCTAATGGTTCAATTTCTTCAAATGTTTCAAAATCCAGATTATATGGGATTGTGTACATCATTCCATGAGCAGCACCTTCATAATAAATATAAGAATAAAAAGCAATGCTTAAATAGTCCCAATCATTATGATAAAGCTCGTAAGTTATTGTTAAACCGCTTTTCATATCATCAGTATTATCATAGAACTCATCATCAACCCACTCATCAATAGAATCTTCAAAATACTCAATTTCATCAAAAACAACTTCAGCAACCATGTTATTTAATGTATCAAGCTCCTCCCATTGAGGATATTGAACGTCAATAACATAAGTATCGGTTTCATCTTCATATTCCTCAGTCCACATGTGCGCCCCTTCAGTTTCTTCCCAGACATAGTCGTCTGGCAGATCTAAATCTTCAGGGTATTCAACATCTTTAATTACCCTTGGGTTTTCAGTGTCTTCAACTTGATCATCAACATAATTTAATATCTGTTGGTCACACCCGGTTAAAAGCGATGCAAAAAGTAAAAGTGTAAGTAGTTTTTTCATAGGATTTTAAGTTAAATATTTTCTCATTGGTTGGTACACAACACCGTTTTTCTCTTGTATACCAGTGATTTTTTTGAATCCAAATTTAGTATAAACCGGAATGGCTGATAAAGCCGAATTCACTTTTATATATTTGTATCCTTTCTGCTTAATTATGGTCTCAACTTTTTTATATAATTGTTTTCCAATCCCTTTTTTCATCCATTTTTCATCAACAAAAAATAAGCTCATATGAAAATTTCTAGCTTCAATATATCCTATAATTTTGTATTTTTCTTCAGCAATATAAAGTATTCTTTCAGGATCCTCCAGCCTTTCATAAAGCTTCTCAAGATTGTTATATTTACTAAATTCTTCAACTCCTCCCTTTTTTAAAGTTGGTGCAACAAATTTCATAAAACCTTTCATGATTAGTTTTTGCACTTCTGGAGCATCTTTTTTTTCTAACTTTCTTATTCTCACAGATCTATTATATATTGACTAGTCATGAATATCACTATAATCTGCAATCTAAAACTAATTTTTATTTATGCTAGATACCGAAAACAGCATTGAAACTTCAATTGGAACAGGTTTATTAGAAGGTTATTTAAGGGAATCCAAAACAGGATTAATTGGATTGGCTAATGGTATGAATTTTGGAGAAAAAGCAGTTGCAGATCATAAATTGTTGGTAGTTAAAAGTGTTCAGACTTTAGCAGAGATTATGAGGGATCCAGCGCTCCATACTACAAAGCTTTCATTTGATAAAGCTTCAGACTGGATAATTAAAATAACACCTTTGATCGGTATAATGATAAGAGTACAGGGGAGTATTGGGAGTGATAAACTTGCTGCTATTGGAAGAGTGATTTCAAGTTTAAATAAAGCAAAAGATCAATTACAGGAAGTTATTAATGAATTGCAAATGGAACTCGATCAAGAAGAACTAAAATTAAAAGCACAAATTGCTGCTTTAGAAGCATCTCAAACAGATACTTCTAGCTCCTAGCCTGTAACAAAAATCAAAAAAAGCCGTTATTATGAGTACTTAAAGATTTTAAAATGCAAAATCCATATTTGCTATCTCTGCGTTGTCATAAGTGTAGGACTATTCATCGGTGTCTGAAGCTCAAGGCAATGTAATTTTTAGTAAATAAATGGCTTCCGGCACCAGTCGGAAGTTTTTGTATTATTTAATCTTTTATCATCATGGCAAACAATAGATTCGACGCCAGATTGGCAACCATCATTATTTTATTTCTAGAAATCGTTTATTCAATTCTAGTTAAAATTTTTGGATTTTTTCAGTAACAATGTATAGTTTTAATATGAAAATCCTAATCACAGGTGCAGCTGGTTTTATTGGCTCTCACCTATCTAAAAGACTGCATTCTCAAGGTAACAAGGTTATATGTGTAGATAATCTTTTAACGGGTAGTCGTGACAACCTTGGAGATCTCGAACTGATCGAACACGATATCAATGAACCTTTAGATATTGATTGTGATCAGATTTATAATCTTGCTTGTCCTGCTTCGCCTATCCAATACCAAAAGAATCCAATCCTCACAATGAAGACGAATACTGTTGGTGTCATGAATATGCTCGAACTTGCAAAGTCTCAGGGAGCACGCATTCTTCAAGCTTCAACTTCTGAAGTTTACGGAGATCCGGAAGAACATCCACAATCAGAAGAGTATTTTGGAAATGTAAATTGTACAGGCCCTCGGGCTTGCTATGACGAAGGAAAAAGAGCAGCAGAATGCTTGTTTTTTGATTACGCCCGTAATGGTCTTGATATTAGAGTTGTACGAATTTTTAATACTTATGGTCCAAATATGCTCAAAGATGATGGCCGTGTTATATCAAATTTTATAATTCAAGCTCTTGCAAATGAAGATCTGACTGTTTATGGAGATGGCTCTCAAACACGCTCATTTCAATATATTGATGATCTTGTTGATGGGATTATTGGGATGATGGAAAGTGATGAGGTTGGTCCTGTGAATCTTGGAAATCCAAATGAAATTTCAATAAATGAATTAGCAGAAAAAGTGATTAAATTTACTGGTTCGACTAGTCAAATTGTACATCGTGATTTGCCAGAAGATGATCCAATAAAACGAAAACCAAGCATTGAACGAGCTCGAAAAAGCCTTAATTGGAAGCCAAAAATTACCTTAGACGAAGGCCTTGAACGGACCGTGGAATACTTTAAGTCTTTATAGCAAGAATCTCATTTGTGAGATTCATCATAATTTGAAAGTCTTTTTCAGATTGATGTTCATAACCAAGTATATGGAGAACTCCATGAACAAATAAAAATTTGAGTTCATCAAGAATTTCCATTTCATTTTCTTCAGCCTGACGCTCTGCAGTTTCAAAAGAAATAAAAATTTCACCTGCAACATCTGACTGCCCAGGAAACTCATCTGCATCTAGATACCCAAGACTAACAACATCAGTTGGTTCATCTTTACCACGATGATCTCTGTTTATTTTGCGGATAATTTTATCATCAACCAATGTAAGAGCAATATAATATGTTTTTCGTTTATCAATTTGCTTAGGAAAAAGCTCCTTAAAATTTTCATTTATTAGATCAAGAATTTGTTCGAAAACCACTTCAGAAAGCGGTAAAATCGTCTCATTGTAATATTCAAGTTTAAGCATTTTTTTGAAATTTATTCAGTAATTGATATACAGCAATTCCATATGCAGTTGCAACATTTAATGAATTTGCAAGCCCCAGCATTGGAATCGAAATTGATAAATCTGAAAGCTCCATAACTTTTTCAGATACCCCATTTATTTCATGGCCGATTACAAGGCAAGTTGGATATGTGAATTCTGTTTGAGCATAGTGATTAGGCGGATCTGTAAGTTCAAGAGTCACAATTTGAACACCTTGCTCTTTTAGTTCGCGAACAACATCCACAGCTTTCGCTCGATACTCCCACGGAACAATCTCACAAGCACCTAAGCTCGTCTTCGTTATTTCTTTTCGAGGAGGCATTCCAGTCATTCCACAAAGGTATACTTTTTCAGCCATTACTCCATCAGATGTTCGAAAAATCGCACCGACATTGTAGAGTGATCGAATATTATCAAGTACAACATAGATAGGCGATCGTTTTTGCGCCTTAATTTCTTTGAGCGATTTTTTTTCCCTGAGGATTTCTTCAGGAGTGAGTTTGCGTTGTTTCATGGGCCTCGAATTTACCACAAAGGACTTTGTTAGACAATCGACTTTGTCAGACAAAGGACTTTACCGGACCATGTAGACAAAATTAAATTTGACAACATTAAAAAAACTTGGTAATAATATATCGCCTACGTCAATAATTTTTATATTTTCTATGTCAACAACTGCAACGAAAACGTTTGATTTAAGCCGAAAAGAGGCTTCTGAGCTGCTAAAAGTGTCAACACGCACTTTAGATCGTTATATTAAGAGTAAAAAGGTGTCTAGTAAGAATATTGCTGGCCGAATTATGCTAAATAGAGACGAAGTTTCTGGAATGAAAAAGACAAGAAAACATAGAAAAATCAGAAATTCTAAAGCAAATCCTCAAACAAAAAAAGAAGTATTTGAATTAAATAAATCAATCGATGAAACAGCAAAAGCAGAAGAAAAAGTTTATCAAAAACTTTATGAAGAATTAAAAGTTGAAGTACGGCAATTTCAACAAAGACTTGAAGGTGCTAATTACAGAGTTGGTCAGTTAGAATCTGAGGTGAAATCTACAGTCCCGCTTTTAGACCACCAAAAAGTTTTAACAGCAGCAAAAAAAGAGAAGCACAATAATAAAATCCTTTACATTCTTTTAGGAGGATTATTATTGCTTCAACCGCTTTGGCTTTTATTAGCTTACTTCTAAACTTTAGGCATATCTATTCGATCCGGAACCAGTAGTTCAAACTCAAAGTCATCTATTGAAGCTTTCATCTTTTCGATTATTCCAAAAGGAGCTTCAAGCGCATTTCTTAATGTATTGCTTTCTCCAATCGCTGCAAAACTGTAAGGTTCACTTAAAATCACTCCATTAAGCATTATTTTCCCATTAGGCAATGTATCAAATCCATTAGTTGCCTCTGTTAATCTAACTCCATTAACACTTACTGCTTCAGCTCCTGATGCAAACATATCATTAACAATATCAGTGAACCATAAACCACTAATATCATTCATAATATTAAGCTGTACTCCGGTTCCATAAACATCAACCTCTCCTGCAATTATCTTATTCTTTTCAATTTCTTTATTAATTGAAGCCAAGGCACTCGCCTGAGTTGAAAGTTCTTCTAACTGCTTATCTAAGGCTTTAATTTCATCTTCAAGTTCATCATTTGAAGTTTTAAGGATTTGAATTTTTCTAAAAACGTTTTCACTGGAGTCACGACCAACTTCTGAAACATAATTAGTAAAATGCTTTGCCTGGGTCATAATCAAGGCACCAAGTACAAGACCTGAAATTAGCAGAATAACAATTTGCGCTGTTCTGTCTGTAAGTTTTTTAGGTTTCGCCATTTGCAGCAGTTATATATTTTAATCTGAATTGACCATTATAAATCGGCAAAATCACATGATTCATAGGATCAACACTAAACTGAATTCCATTATCCTTTATTCTTTTTTGCAGATCTGATAATGTCCCGGCCTCTGTAAGTCTCATCATAAAAGATCCGTAATCACCAATAGTCGTTATAGTAAATGGAGGTGTCAGATTAGAATTGTTTACCAAAACAGTATTACCTACCGATGTAATTGGGGTAGTCGCAATTACTCTTTGATCATTTATAGCGATTCCTTCAACATTATGAGCTCTAAGCAGATTAACAATGTCACGGATATCAGCAGCAAAAACAATCCCTGCTTCTTCTGGCCCAATGTTGTCACGATCAATAAAAAGGCTATCATCAAGTTCAATTTTAAAACCTGATCCTTTAAGTTCTGTTAATCCGATTTCTTTTTTTAGGATATTCAGATTTTCAAGATTTGAAGTTTGTTTAACCAGATTATTTTGTTCAAGATTTGTGTCGATTTTTTCACGAAGAGTCCCGATTCGGCTTTTTAAAACACCCTCCTCATCAACATAACTTTTAATTAGATCCTTTTGGGCCTCAATTTGATCAATCGGATATGAACTACCCAAAGGAGTAGCAGTTCTAAACTGCGCCATAACAAGTATTCCAACAAGAATACCTGCAATAATTGTGATATATTTTAGCGAACTTCGATTGATTTTCACCCTTTTTAGTTAAGCAAGAAAATTTTACATAAATAAAGCTGTAATGTCTAATTTGCTTTGACTTTATACATAGTGAAATCATAGAATTAAATATAAATATAATATGTGTAAAATGGAGCATCAAATAGGTTGTTTAACCGCTGAAGTTATGAAACTGGACTTATCTGACCTGGAAGACCCCAGAGAAGATTGTGTATTGGAAAAGGATCAGCCTGCACTTAAGCGAATTAATAGAATGGCTGAGGGATTAGTAAAAATACAAGCTGACGACAGTTATACAGCTTTAATGAGACGAACTCAGCTTACTTCCATTCTAAAAACTTTAACAAAAATTGAAGGAGAAGCAGATATTGCTGTTCGTTCAATGGAGAGAAGAAAAACAAATACACGCGCTTCACAGGAAATCCATGCAAAAGATATCCAAGGACTTGAAGAAGAAAGATTTATTGATGAATACCGAGAAGCTTTTCAGGAATTTGCAGCAAAAAAAGCTTCAGCAATTGTGATTCAAATGAAAGCAAAAGAAGTGCGTGAAAGAGTTGAAGAAGCTTTGAAAGACGTTCTATCAGAAGATTAACAAACCATGCAAGAAACAGCTGAAACATCTTTAGAGACAGACTTTGATGCAGAGATTAAAAATCTTTATATTACCCTTAAACAAGCAACTGAAACCTTGCTTAGACATTTGTTATGTAAACTCGAAAGTGATAGATTTGAACTTTTTAATATTATTGAAGAAAAATACAGAATGCTTTATGCAGAGGCAAGGCAAATCAAAGATGAAACAAAACGACATATAGTATTAGACAAGCTTGAAGAATTTAAAAGACAGTCTTCTGCACTTGTGGTAACATTAGGCGGACTTGTTCAACAGGCAGAAATGCCCAGAAAAAGATTTCATAAACTATTAAGAACAATAAAAGATTTATGATCGCCTTATTTGATTCAGGTTTTGGAGGCCTTACAGTTTTAAAACCTTTAATCGATAAATTACCACAATACGACTATTTATATCTCGGAGACAACGCGAGAACTCCTTATGGAACCCGATCACAGGAAACAGTTATACGGTATTCTGAGCAAGCAGTTGAACACCTCTGGGATCAAGGTGCAGAATTAATTATTACAGCATGTAATACAGTTTCAGCACTTGCACTCCGCCATCTTCAACAAAAATATACAGACCGCAAAATACTAGGTGTAGTACGACCTTTAGCTGAAGAAGCAGCAAAATCAAATCGAGTTGGAGTTGTGGGTACCCGAGGAACAATTTCATCGAATTCTTATAATGAAGAACTGGCAAAACTCAATCCTGAAGCAAAAGTATACTCTCAGGCCTGTCCTTTGCTCGTCCCTTTCATCGAAGAAGGATGGCATAATAAGCCAGAAGCTCTCAAAATCTTAAAAACATACCTCAGGCCACTAAAATCAAACAACATTGAAACCTTAATACTTGGCTGCACACATTACCCTCTAATGCATAAATACTTCGCCAAATACATGGGTAAAAATGTTCATGTTCCCGAACCTGGCAAAATTGTTGCAGATTCATTAGCTGATTATTTAAAGCGACATCCTGAAATTGAAACACAATTAAGCCGATCAGGTCGCCGTGATTATTCAACAACTGACTGCATCGACAACTTTAAAGATTTTGCAAATCGTGAATTAAAGCTTAATATAGATAAGGTCAGTAAAGTTAAATTATGGCAATAAAAAAGGCAAAACGAATTGCGATCACTGGTATGATTCTGGTGATTTTCACGCTTTTCACAGATAGCTACTTTAATGCACTTTTTGCAACTTTGCGAAGCGACATTTTAACGAATTTAATGAATTTTATTACTGATTTTGGTCTCTTGTTTTTAATTGGTGTAATTGGAGCAGTTGCATTATGGCAAAAAAAATATCGAATGCTGATGTTTATGGGGATTTGTGGAATTTTAGCATTTGAGGGAGCCTTTGTTTTGAAGCAGATTTTTGCTGTGCCAAGGCCATATGTGCTTGGTTATGAAGCCCCAATGTTCCTGGCAAGTGGTTATGCATTTCCGAGTATCCATACTGCGTTTATTGCCTCTCTGCTACCGTTTCAAAAGCATTTGTTTAAGCGTGGTAACCTTTGGCTGATTTATCTTGTCATGTTTGGAGTTGTGTTTAGCCGAATTTATCTTGGAGTTCATAGTATGAGCGACATTGTGGCAGGAATTGCAGTTGGTTCGATTGCTACCTATACATTTTTAGGAGCTGAACAAAAGTACAACTTAATCGCGTGGTTCAAAGAACGCGTGACTGATAAGTTTGAATTGAGGCGTCAGACAGCGCATTTAATTATTGGAATTGCTATTGTGTTTTTTCTTAAATTACAGCTTTTAAATGCCCAAATCCTCTTTATTATTACTGCAATTGGTGGCTTGCTTGTTTTATTAGCTATGCGCATGCGTGTGCCAATTATCCATGATATTTTGGAGTATTTTGAGCGGCCTCATCATATCCGTCGCTTTCCTGGTCGTGGTTCGTTTTTTATGTTTTTGGGAGCGGCACTTGCAACTTTAATTTTTGACCTAAACATTGCCATGGCTGCAATTATGATAATGGCAGTAGGGGATTCAGTAACGAATATAGTAGGACGTCATTTTGGAAAAGTGAAAAATCCTTTCAATGAAAAAAAGAATATAGAAGGAACTTTTTGGGGAATAGGAACCGGAACTTTAGCAGCACTTTTATTTGTACCTTTTGGAGCCGCATTCTGGGCAGCAACAATCTCAATGATTCTAGAATCGCTAGACCTTGGCTGGAGAAGACGAAATATTGAAATAGACGATAACGTTGTTATACCCCTTGTCGCAGGCGTGATTATGACAATAATAATATTTTAAAGTCCGACAAAGAGCTTTGTCAGACTAAGTCCTTTGTCGGAATAACAAAAAACCGCTGACAACAGAGGTCAGCGGCTTTTATTATAAATTTTGATTATTCAACATAAATTACACCATCTAATTCACCTATTTTATCATCTGAACGCTCAAGAATAGATAAATCTTCTGGAGAAAGACTACCCGCATTGATATCAACTCTTCCCTGGAAGATTTTTTCTTTGCCGCTTTTCACTTGAGGAACTATGTGTTTTGCATCAACATTATTAATTTTGATTATTACATTGTCACCTTTTTTTTGAGCATAAGGTTCTCTACCAATTGTGATTATATGATTGCTGAAATCTCTATTAGAAAGCCCATTTTTATTTATTTGATCTGCTTCTGCTTTTGAAACAACAATCATTGGACGATAACCTCTTTCAAGAAGATCATCTATCATTTCTTCTGCTGCCCCTGGATCATCCAAGGCTTCGTTTTTATAAAGATTCAGCATATGATTTGAGTATAGTACTTCGCCATTGTTGTCATGTATGAACTCTTCAGCTTCTTTTAATTGATCATTAAGCTCTGCAGGGCCCATAGTCTTCTGTACATCTTCTTGGACTTCTTCTCTAGCTTCAGTAGTTCTTTTTTCAATTGTTGGATTGTAATAGCTAACACCATCTTTTTCATCGATATCTACAGTTGCAGGATCAACAAAGTCTAATTGAGAAGCGGGAAAACCAGATGCAGTGATTCCAACTACTCCCTGAAAGATTTCTTCTCTTCCGGTTCGTGTATTTGGAGTAATTTGATTAATATCAACATCATTAATCATTACTAATACATAATCACCTGAACTTGGAGTAAGTGGAGGTCTTCCAATTGTAATTTTCTTTTTACTTAACATGACATCTGTAAGACCCGAAGTTTTTAATCTTTCATATTCTTCTCTAGTTGCATAAAACATAGGCTTATAACCTGCATTTTGCATTTCAAGAACATAACCTTTTGCTTTTCTGTTGTCATCTGTTTCAGCCATTTTTAATAGATTTTTCCATCCTTCAGCATAAAGAATGGTGTTGCCATCATCTTGAATTTCATTTTCAATATCAGCTTGCTCAACAAAGCGATTTTGAAATTCTGAATTTGCTGAATCTTCAGCAATATTTGTGTTGTTCATGTTTATTTTTGTTATAGATATTTATTTTATCTTGACATTATAACATTATTAAGTGATAATGTCCACCTTTTTAGTAATTAAATAGCATGAGTAAGCTTCAGATCCCAGATTTTGATACTTGTGAAGATCCTGATTTGCGCCAAACTTCAGTTGCACCTTTGAATTGGGATGATGATCTGCCTACCCTCGAGTTGCAGATTCCTGAAGAATTAACAGCAAGAACAGGAAAAACCCTAGCCACACTTCAAAAAGAGTTAGGATTTGGCTACTCAACAGTAAAGAAAGGAATGGCAGTTTTTGAAATGAATATTGAAGTATTGCCTGGAGAAACAATTAATCAATGGAAACAAAGAAGTGCTGATTTTTTGGCATTATTGAAGGAGAATGTTTCCATTAGTTTAAGTCCTTTTCTACTAGAGCATACTGTAGATAAATATAATATGCCCTGGGGAGGTAAAATTGATTTAAAAATAAAAAACAGAGTTGAATCTTTACAGGCAGCTACCGGCCAAACATTGTTGAAAGTTCTCACTACTCCCACTCAATAGTCCCTGGGGGTTTATTTGTTAAGTCATAAAAAACTCCATCAATTTCAGGAATCTCCCTAAAGCCATCGGTTAGTTCGTCGAGCCATTCCCACTTCATAGGATAGAAATTTGCAGTCATTGCTTCTTCAGATTCAATTGGCCTTAAAACTACGCATTCACCATCTCCATTATTTAGGCTGATTGGCAGAAGCACAGTAGGGAACTGCCAAATCTCTTTGTACATTTTATGATATTTGATGAATTGGGTAACCCGATAATCAGCTTTTTGTAAGGTTTCTATTCGATTTTTTGTTAGATATCCTGATTTAACTTTTTTATCAAGAACACCACGAGGACGAAGTAATAATAAAACTCTATTTATTGAATTAAACCGGTTTGTTATATCAGTTGATATTTCGCCAAGCTTAGCCCAGTCTCGCTCATTGCCCTTGTGTAATTTGAGCAGGAACGGATGCCGATAAGTTCGAGCATCTCCCTGAACTCCAACGCTTTTTAAAGGTAAAATTTGACCACTTACATCATAAGTTTCTTTTAAATATTTATTGATTTTAGATTCTTCAGTTTCATGATTTTCCGGGTAGTCATCTTGCTTTGCACAAAGACATCTAACACCTAAACCAGGACCAGGAAATGGATGCCTATTCACAATATCCTCAGGCACACCTAATTTCAGGCCAACTTCTCTAACCTCATCTTTATATAATTGTGTTAAAGGCTCAATTACCTTACCTTCATCAATCAATTTTTGAATTTGTTCAACACGATTATGATGCGTTTTAATTTTATCTGCGTGCTTTGTTCCTCCAGATTCAATTGTGTCAGGATAGATAGTCCCTTGACCTAGAAGCCATTCTTCAGGATTCAAATCCATTGTCTCAACAGCCTGCTTTTGCACATCAATAAAGGTATCTCCAATTATCTGACGCTTCTTTTCTGGCTCATAAGCTTCAACCAAACGATCAAAAAACCGGTCACCTGCATAAAAGAAGTGCACATTTTCAATGCCAGCTTTCTTATAAGCCTCCTCAACTTCTTCACGCTCATGCTGTCTCATTAAACCTGTATCAACAAAAAGACCATGCGTATGCTCAGGCCCGATCGCATTTTGAATCAATTTATATGCCACTGTTGAATCCACACCTCCACTAATCAGCATAAAAACCTTATTTCCTGCTACTTGCTCTTTAATTCTACCCATTTCATCAGTAATAAATTTGCTCAAATCCCAATCTCGATTAGCACCAGTCAGCTCAATAAATTTTTCTAAAATTTTCATTCCATTTGGAGTATGAGTCACCTCTGGATGAAACTGAACTCCATAAATATTTTTTTCAAAATCAGCAACAGCTGCATTTTTACAATCTTCACTTGATCCAACAATTTCCATTCCTTCAGGAAGCTCCTTCACCTCATCACCATGGCTCATCCAAACACGCTCACTATCTTCCATGTTTTCAAAAACACCTTGTTTTAGGCTAAAATTGACATTTGCCGGTCCATATTCCTTAACCTCTCCTGGGGCAACTTTCCCACCTCTTTTATAAACCATCAGCTGCAAGCCATAACAAATTCCAAGCACAGGTACACCAATATGAAAAAGCTCAGGATCACAATTAGGAGCGCCTTCAGCATAAACACTTGTTGGGCCGCCACTCATGATAATTCCTTTATATTCCTTTAGTTTTTCAGCTGGAGTTTCACTGTCGAGAATCTCACTGTAAACGTTCAAACGCCGCACACGATTGGCTATTAGATGCGCATATTGACCGCCGAAATCGAGTACTGCAATTTTGTCCACTTGAATTGATTGTTAATTGGTTGCTTCTCTTATATCATATTTTCAAATCTAGTTTAAGCTCTATATCTATTCTTATTGCCATACTAGGTTTGACCGGTAAACCTGGTATGACCATTAAACTTCTAACCCAAAAAATTATGAAAAACATCAAAGATCCATTCGTTCGATTATTGGTTTATGGATTCGCAGGAGCAATCGCAGGTTTGTTAGGTGGATTTGTTTTAGGATTAGCAATTTGGGGACTTCAGTATTTAGTTTGCGCGATTGATGGAAATGCGAATTGCAGTGGTATGATAAACGCAGCAACCTTTTTAGGAAGCGGAGCAGGAGCATTTTTGGGAGCATTATTAGGAGGGCTTTCAGCTTTGAAGAAAAAATAGGCTTGACTTCGATGTTAGAATAATATAACATTTAGTTAGAATTATTTAACATCAATAATCATGAAAAAAGATAAGAATCAATTAATAAAACTTGCTTCAGCAATGGTACTGGTTTTGGTGGGAGTAGTACTTTTTGGCTTTATTTTAGGCCAAAAAGAAGGTTTGGATTTACAAGCATATATCTGGATTGGAATAGTAGCTGCAATTCTACTATTTAGCTTTGTTGTATTTTTGATTAGATGGAAAGATGTAAAAAAAGGTATGCCTCTAGAAGATGAAAGGTCAAAGAAAGTCTTGCTTTATGCATCTTCAAGATCGTTTTATTTAACGCTTTATTGGCTTTTGGCTTTATCAATTTTTGAGAAATTCTTTGCAGGATTATTTGGAGCCGAAACACTTACGGCAGGGCATACGGTTGGAGGAGGGATTTTTGGAATGACAATCTTCTTCATGGTATTCTGGTTTTACTACAACAAAAAGGCTAACCTGTAATTAATGGAAAACCGAATTAAAGAACTAAGAGCAAAACATGGTTTAACTCAGGAAGGACTTGCACAAAAAGTTGGAGTTCGCCGTGAAACAATCGTTTTTTTGGAAAAAGGAAAGTACAATCCTTCGTTACAACTTGCTCATGATGTAGCAAAAACACTTAAAATTTCAATTGAAGATCTATTTAACTTGTAATAAAATATCATGAAAAAACTATCAATATTATTAATCGCAATTTTCTTTTTAGGATGCTCACAAGCACAAGAACCAATTTCAGTTTCCAGTTTTGATGAATGCGTGAAAGCTGGAAATCCTGTTATTGAAAGTTATCCAAGACAATGCAGACACGGTGAAAGAACCTATACAGAAGTTATTGAAACAGCAGCAGATTTAATTGAAAAATCATGTACGAATTCTTCAGAATGTATGTTGCCTATGGAATACGCAATTCGTTCAAATTGTCCTTTTGGAACTGCTTGTATTGAAGGTAGTTGCGCTATTATTTGCCCTATTTGGGAACATTCTCCAAACCCTGAAGAAAGCATTAGTTATCAAGTTGAATGTACTGAAAATTCTGAATGCGACTGTTCTAGTTGGGATTTTGAAAACAACTACCCATGCGAATGTTTAGAAGGTCAATGCGCGTCAATTGTGGAATCAAATTAAATCCTCTGCACCAAAGTAAGCTCTTTCGGCACTGGTTTTACACTATTTCCATACATATCTGTCGCACCATCGATTGATAATTTATAAAACTCTTCAAATTGCTCAGTCATTCCTTCAACTTCAATCCACATATCTCTAAAGTCAACTCGTACATTTTTTACACTAACCTGATCCGTCACGCTCGAATCTCCTTTATCTAAATCCTCAATCAAAACCTCACCAACCGACGAAGGATCTATCCTTTCATTAAACACAACCAAAATCTCATCTAAGTTATTGATATTTGAATAGGCAACTCGCGGCCCTAATTTGTCAGGTAATAGGTCAAATTCAAGTTCCATGTCTCTCACCAAATTCCCTTCCCAAATCGCATAGTTTTCACGTCCTTCAAAATCATCGCTATCAATAATTGTACCTTGTGGCGCTTCTACTACAACCGAATAACTATCATTAATTGTTCCAGCTTGCTTAATCAGATCTAGCTCATATTTCTTGCCTTTAAATACGCTCGAAGGCACCTCATATTCCATTTCAATTACGATTCTATCTCCAGGATTCATTTTTACTATCGTTCCATAAACTGTGTGCTCAGAAGTCGAGTCATCATGGGTAGTCACATTTGCTTTTCTAAGCTTTGAACCTTTTGGCATGTATACTCGAACGTATCCCTGATACTTTCCACTTATAGGTACGTTATAATCCCCAAAATGCTCCATTTCAATAATAGTCTTTCCAGTTAAAGTATAGTTTCCTTGATCTTCCCAAATTTGAAGTCGATATCTTACATCTCTTTTAATATATCGATCTGACTTCATGCCTGCGAGATTTGCCTCTACCACAGCTAGAAAATCACCATCAGATTGTGGCCAGGTTCCGCTCCATCCTTTATTATGGATTGCATTTTGCAGAGATGAATTAAAAAAGTGAAGCTGAATATGTTTTTCATTCAGATTTTTCACAACCATGTCACTAACTTCTCTCCATTTGAAAGGCGAGAATACTGTTTCTTTAATCAAAGCTTTTGCAAGAGGTCCAAGAATACTCTTTCGCTTAGCCACTTCCTCAATATCATGATAATCAATATTATGCAGACTAAACTCAAGCATCTCAAATACATTTCCTGAAGTAAATTGAAGCTCTCCAATCCGAACATACTTCACAATATCCAAAAGATCCTCTAATACTTTGAGATTCACAGCAATAACCCCATCAAAATTTGTCTCACTATCAGTTTGTCTATACATCTTCATGATTTCGGCTACAGTTTGAGGGAAATCAGCATAATAGTTTGCATCTCTAAACGTATAACCTTGATAAAATTTTCCATCAAGAAGCTTTTTTTGAGGATATGGAGGCTCAATATATTCATGATCAGCAATTTCACCAAATACATCATTTATTTCAAGCCCAGCAAAGAACCCATTTCGAAATTTCAACTTTCCATAAGCAGAAATAAATCCACCTGTTGGCCTGAGCTCATTATTATTTTGAAACAAAACCAAATAATTCTTTTCACTAAAAGGTCCGCCAGCAATATCAAAATAATGAGGCATAAAAAACCGCAAACCACTCAAACTACTTAAAACATACAAAACTACAAACAAAATCGCGAATAATAAAATCCACAAATATAGTTTTAAACGTCTTTTAGGTTTTTTAGTCATGCAAAGGTCGCATTAACGGGAACAAAACAACATCTTTCAAGTTATCTTGTTGAGTAAGCAGAGCAACGATTCTGTCGATTCCCATTCCCCATCCAGCCATAGGAGGAAAGCCATGTTCCATTGCTAAAACAAATTCATCATCTTTTCCATGAGCTTCTTCATCTCCTTCTGCTTTTGCTTCAGATTGGCTTTGGAAAGCCTCAGCTTGTTGCAAAGGATTAATAAGCTCTGAATATGCATTTACAATTTCCCATCCATTAACAACTAATTGAAATCTGTCTGTAACTTTTGGATTTTCATCATTTCGACGAGATAGAGGTGATAGTTCTGTTGGATGATTAATCAAAAACATCGGCCCAATCAATTTAGGACGAGAAACCTTCTTATAAAGATGGTCAATCAAGTTACCAAGTCCAAGCTTATCTGCATCTTCAATATCAATTTTTTTAGCTTTAATCTCTTTTAAGAGATCTTTAGCTGAATTATATTTATTGATATCAATTCCTGAATCTTTTTTAATCAAATCACGCATAGAGTGTTTAGGCCAAGGCCCTTTAAAGTTTACCTTCTGCGCTTTTCCATCTCTATCAACTATTTCAACTTCCAAAGTCCCAATAGTTTCTTTTAATAAAAATTCAAACATTTCTTCAGTAAATTTCATCAGATCTTCATAATTCCAATAAGCTGCATAAAACTCATTCATAGTAAATTCCTGCAAGTGTGAAGGATCCATCCCTTCATTTCTAAACACTTTTCCAATTTCAAAGATTCGCTCAAAACCACCACCGACAAGCTCTTTTTGATATGTCTCACCTGCTGCAATTCGTAAGAAGAAGTCAGTATCAAGTGCATTATGATGAGTAACAAAGGGCGTTGCCAAAGCTCCAGACGCAGACGAAGCTAAAACCGGAGTTTCAACCTCCAAAAATCCATTATTTGTATAAAATTCACGTAATTTTTGAAGAAAAATCGAACGAAACTCAAAACGACTTCGCGACTCAGGATTTGTAGCTAAATCCAAATACCTTTGACGATAAATAGTTTCTTGATCTTTAACTCCGTGGAATTTCTCAGGAAGAGGTCGCAATGCTTTTGATAATAACTGGAAATCAGTGACAAGAAGAGTTATTTCACCATGCTTTGTTACAAATAGCTCACCTTCACATCCTAAAAAGTCAGCAATATCGATTTTTTTCAAAGTTTTATACTTGTCTTTTCCTAAAACATCCTGCATAAAGCAAATTTGAATTCGCCCACTAACGTCTTGCAGCTGGCCAAAACTCAATTTTCCATGGCTGCGAAAAGTCATTAAACGTCCACAAATCTTCATATCAGATTTAGCTTTCTTCATTATTTCTTCAGTATCTCTTACCCCATCTTTTTCACCAATTTCCTTGGCTTCTAAACACTTGTGGGTTCGCTTGTATTGATCTAAATAAGCAATTTGCCCAGCTTCTTGTATATCCTTTAACTTCTGAAGCCGATCATTGTATTCATTTGAAGTGTCAGTTGTGTTTTCAGCCATGTTTTTTAGTTAATTTCACGAAATAATATACATTAAAACTGATTGACAAGCCACATCAGTTTGAATATATTCAATTACTGAAACTTACTATTTATGGATAAAAAGAAACCACCAGAAATACTACCATTATTCCCAGGAGACAAAACAACAAATCCAGTTGATGGGATTAGTATGGACGAACTTGGTGAAGATGAAGAGTATGTAGACGCAATATCATTTCCTGGAGCCAAGGTTCATCCTGAAGGTGCACAAATGATTTTTCCTACACCTCCTCCACTTGCTGATCCAATGAAAATTGATGAAAAACAAGTAAAACTGCCTAAGTGGTTTTATGAAAATTTTCCAATCGACGACGCAGATGACAAATAATTTGACACCCTTAAAAACCTGAAGTATATTCACCTCAAGTGCTTCTACTCTTTTTCTGTTTCGAATTGAAGTGCTTGGCGAATTTCTACGCAGAGATTGCATAATCTTCTGCTTTTCGCTGCTTCTCAATACTAATAAACTTGAGTTGTTCCTTCTTGAATCCTAGTTCAATGCGGCCAATCGGACCATTACGGTGTTTTCTAATATAAAGATCAGTAATTCCTGCACGATCAGAATCTTCTTCATAATAATCTTCACGGTACATCATTAATACAACATCAGCATCCTGCTCAATTGCACCGGATTCTCTTAAGTCAGATAATTGCGGAATCTTACTTGGTCTCAATTCAACCGCACGTGACAATTGAGATAATGCAATAATCGGAATATTTAATTCACGAGCTAAACTCTTTAATGAACGGGATATTTCTGAAATTTCCTGCACACGATTTGCAGATCCATACGATGAAGCTTTTCCTCCGCTCATTAATTGTAAGTAGTCGATTATAAGTAAATCTAATCCATGCTCCATTTGAAGACGTCTTGCCTTAGCTCTTAATTCAACAATAGAACCTCCAATCGAATCATCAATAAATAATTTCATACTATTAAGTTCATCCATAACTCCACCTACTTTTGCAAAATCTTCATCAGTTAATTTCCCTGTTCTCATTTTCCATGAATCAACTCCCATCAAAGAACAGAACATACGTTCAACTAATTGTTCTTTCGACATTTCTAATGAAATCACACCAACCGCCTTGCCTTTGCCAGCAACGTTTTGCGCTACATTAAGCGCCAAAGCAGTTTTACCCATTGAAGGTCTTGCAGCAAGTACAACTAAATCCGAAGGCTGCAATCCTGACAAAATATTATCAAGATCTCTAAATCCTGTTGGTACTCCCCGGTATTTATCTTTACTCTCAGGATCATGAAGGTCAGCAAGTTTTTCGTATGTCATTGTCAGTACTTCCTTAACATGAACAAATCGGTCCTTAATAAAAGTCTGTGAAACATTAAATAAAGATTTTTCTGCTTCTTCCAAAAGGTTTTCAATTTCATCAGTTTCATTAAATCCGAGACCAGTAATTGTATCACCGGCTTTTAATAATTTTCTTAATACAGATTTTTGCTTAACAATTGTTGCATACTGAAAAATATGGCTTGCTGTAGGTACTTCAGAGGTTAGCTCAGCTAAATATGAAGCACCACCGATTGCATCGAGTTCTTTTTTATCTTCAAGCTGACTAGTCACAGTTAATACATCAATTGGATTTCTTTTTTCAAAAATATCAACAATCGCACTATAAATTCTTGCGTGTTTGTCATGATAAAAATCCTCAGCAGTGATCAGATCAGCAATTTTAATAATTGCATCCTTGTCGATCAAAAGAGATCCGAGTGTCGACTTTTCAGCCTCCAGACTATGTGGAGGGACCTTTGTTAAGTCCTGATTCATACGTAATTTTTATTGGGAGTCCTATAGTACACACTTTACTTACGAATTTCAAAATTTTTTAAGATTTTTTTAGAAAATTTTAATGATTTTTTGTTAGGATTGTTTCACTATGAATAAATCTATTGGCAAAAAAGGTGAGCAGTATGCGGTAGATTATCTGCGTGCACTTGGCTATGAAATTGTTAGAACAAACTATCACATTTTAGGTGGCGAGATTGATATTATTTCCCGTAAGGAATCTGAAATTGTATTTGTTGAGGTTAAAACTCGTCGATCAAATCGATACGGACAAGGAGAAGAATCAATTACTCGGACAAAACTCAGGCGATTAAATCTGGCAATGCATAGGTTTTTGGCAGAGCAATACTGGCGAACAGATTATCGGCTCGATGTCATCTCAATCCAGATGAATTCCTTTGAAGAAGTTTGCAACTTAAGGCATTATAAGAACGTGCCATTAACTTGAATTCAAATGGACTCATATAAAAGAAATCGCTTACTTGGATTGGTTGGAATAGGTATAATTGTCTTGGTTTTAGCTGGATATTACCTTTGGGCAATGACAGCTGACAATACACGTTATGTTGAGCCAACTGAAACTGTTGAAGAATTTAATGCACTTTTAACGGGTCCTTTTGATTATTCAATTTTCAGTTTGCCGGTTGGGTATTCAAAATTCAAATCTGCCCTTGATGATGTTAGTTTATTTGAAAGTTTTGATTCAGGATATGTACTGTCACGTTTACCCAAAAGAATTGAAAACATTGTGTTTAGTCAAAACGGTGAAAAAGCAGTTGTTTTTGAGGATGATGCGGTTTCATTTTATGATGTAAATTCAAATTCATTAGAAGAAATTTTAGGATTGACTGGAGGTTGGGGAAGCGGAGTTTTTGACGATTTAACATTTTATTCAATCGGATATGACGAACCAACCAAACAGGATGCACTTAAAGCAGTTGGGCTTGCAGATGGTAGTGTTGAAGATTTGGTTTATTTCATTCGAGACATTGAAAATTACGAATTAATGATGGGTGAAGATACTTTTGCTATGGTAGATCAAACAAGTCAGCCAAATATATTGTATTTAATTGATCAGGATTCGAGAACAAATATTTATGAAGCAGAGTATTTGAAGCTTGCTGATATTTCTGAAGATTTTATTGCGTTTAAAGCAGGAGAAAATCAGTTCCAATCAGATTTTATCATCTATGATATCCAAACAGAACAATCACACATACTGCCTTATAGGGTTGATGAAGATAATTTTGTTTTTGATGATGGGTATGCTTATTTTGTTTCAGATTCTGAAGATTTGGAGGCTTCATTATCAATTGAAAATCTAATAAATTCTAATGATGAGCCTCAAATTATAAATTTATATAGAATGGATGTTTTAGCAAAAACATACGACTCAGTTGCTTTAGAAGAATTACCAGAATTGCCTGAACGAATCGAATTTAAAGACGGAGTTCTAAGAATGAAGACAGCAGAAAATTATTGGGATGCAAAAATAATTTAAGATTTTTTTAGAAAAATTTCATAACTCTTTGGTTAAATGGGAAGTCCTTAACCAAAATTTTTATGAAAATCTACAGCGCAGCCATTGATGGCCTGAATCTAACTTTAACTGAAGTAGAAGCGGATATTTCGCGTGGGCTCCCAACTTTTAACATTGTAGGGCTGGGTGATATTTCAATAAAAGAGGCTCGTGAACGAATTCGGTCAGCTTTAAAGAATTCCGGGTATATTTTTCCTTTAAATAGAAAAGTCGTGAGTTTATCACCTGCAAGTGTTAAGAAGCAGGGTTCGCATTTTGATCTTCCGATTACTTTAGCAATGCTTGCAAAGTCAGGTCAGTTAAAAGAGACATCATTTGATCCTGTTTTTTGCGCTGGTGAGTTAAAACTTGATGGATCTTTGCGTGAAATCCCAGGAGCTTTGCCTTTAACCCATTTTGCATTTAAACGCGGATTTAAACGAATTTTTGTTCCATGGAATAATCGTGATGAAGCAGCCTTAATAAAAGGAATCAAAATATATCCAATTAAAAATATTAAAGAATTAATATGGCATTTTGAAGGAAAGAAACCACTAAATCCATACAAATCAAAACAAATAAACAATCCGCAAAAAAATGCCTGGATAGATTTTGCAGAAATAAAAGGTCATGAATTGCCAAAGCGCGCAATTGAAATTGCAGCATCCGGAGGACATCATATTTTGCTTACAGGCCCTCCGGGAACCGGCAAATCAATGCTTGCTAAAGCTTCACAGGGCATTCAGCCTTTACTCAATGAGAAAAATTCAATGACAGTTAGCATGATTTATTCAATTGCACAAAAAGCAAAACCTCCAATAGTTGAACGCCCATTTAGACATGTTCACAATACAACTACCCAGGCAACGCTATTGGGAGGCGGGAATCCGTTCACTATGGGTGAGGCAACACTTGCACACAAAGGCATCCTATTTCTAGATGAATTTGCTGAGTTTAAACGTCCAACAATTGAATCCTTAAGAGAACCATTACAGGATGGTGTAATTAGACTTGGAAGATTTGGAAAAACACGAGTATTACCTGCTCAATTTCAATTAATAGCAGCAATGAATCCCTGCCCTTGCGGTTATTATGGTGATCAATTTAAGAATTGCCAGTGTTCGCCATATCAAATAAAACAATATTATAAAAAAATCTCAGGCCCGATTCTTGATCGCATTGATATGATCGCTGAAGTTCCACGATTATTAAAATCAACATTATTCAAACATTCAAAATCTGAATCCACTAAAGATATCCAAAAACGGGTAGTCAAAACTCTTGAAATTCAACATAAACGTGGCAAGCTCAACAATCAGCTTCAATTAAAAGAAGTTAAACTAAAGGGTGATGCTGAAAGATTCATGAAAAAAATTATGGAAAAATTGCATATTTCACCAAGGAGCTACCTAAGCATTCTGCGAGTCGCAAGAACAATTGCAGACATGGAGCGATGCGATCACATTAAGAAGGATCACATCGCTGAGGCTGCCGCTTATAAAAAAGATTTTATTTATTAAAACACAGGATCACAAGTTTGGGTGTTGTGCATTACTCGGTTCTCTAAATAATAATAAAAGCCAGTAGTCTCATAACAATTATTTTCCATATCAAATCCTGATCCGGTAAATTCAATATAATCGCCAACTCTTGCCCCAAATTCAAGTGCGAAATAATTAGTTTCGTATTGTGCTTGTTCTAAGACGTTATTAACAATGTCATAATTAATTATCTTTCCCCCATCATCAATTACATAAGAAGGGATGAAGACAAACATTGAACCGTCTAAGGCAAGACATCCTTCGCTAGACTCTTCATCAGAAAAATCATGAACTATTGGTACTCCATCAATTGTTCCATCAAGCACTGCTTGATCCCAAGTATTAACAAAATCTGTAAACCAATCTTCCTGGTTATAATCAGCAATTTCTCCACAACCATCAAAAGCTACCTCTGAACTATTTTGAAAATTTAGCGAATCTAAAACAAATAAGTAGTTATCAAGTTTTGAATCATATGTTCCCTTATCAGGAGCCCAGAAAAATAATTCAATATGAGAATTCCAGTCATTTTCATCAATATAATAAGCATTGCTTGCAAAAACATGATCATCAAAATCATGTGAAGCAAACCAATCTCTATTTTGTATTAATCCTTCAATTGGCCGAACAATACCTTCTTCAATAATTGCATTTTCATATCCGGTTTCAATAGGAGGAGTATTTATACCTATTGATAATCCCTGAATATCTTGATGCATTAGGCTTAATCTAAGTTGATTATAATTGCCCTGCTCAATTTCTTCTTCGTGGGCTATTTGCCAACCAACTGGATAATTAAAACTTAGTTTGAAATCTTCATTATTATAAACCTGCCAAGCTGTATCTAAGCCAGGATCTCTAAAAGTCAGCATCACCATGTTCATTAACTGAGATGCATAAATATCAGGATCATATGCCCCAATAGTATAATTTTGATTTAATTCAAAGCATTGTGCTGCATAAAGTTCGCCACTGCAATTCATCATTCTTTGATTAATCGAAACAGTTACATCCTGATCTTCCGGATTTTCTTCCGGTCCTGAAAAGTAAATAGTTGGATAATCAGCTTCGACACCACCGGCAGTTGTATAAAAACCATCATAAGTTACAACCCAGTCTTCTGGCATCATAAAGGTTACACCTGTTGAGGGGCTTAAATAATAATTTAAAGGATCTGGTGTAAATTTTTCAATATATCCAAAAGCATTATTATCCTTTAGTGCTTTGATACGATAAAGCATTTCAGCTACTTCTTTTCTGCTCATAGAATCGCCAGGATAAAAATAATAATCACCTGAATCCAGCACAACGTGCTTTTTACCGACTGCATTTCTATCAACTATTGAATAAACATATGAATCAAACCAGAATTCCCCTGGAGCAACATCTTTATATAAATCTTCTCTTCCAATACCAGCTTCTTCACTGTAAATTTCAAAAGCTAAAGTTGCCATTTTAATAGCTTCAGCACGATTAACACATTGTTCTGGCCTAAAAGTTCCATCCGGATATCCTTCAATTGCTTCGTCTCTTAAAGCTTGTTCAACATAAGGCCAATACCATTCATTTGTAAAAGTATCACTGAAGAAATCATCATAATAATTTGAACCTGCAAATCCATCTTCAACAATAATATTAGTTTGCAAAGTTAAATAAAGCATTTTTAAAAATTCAGCCCGATTTACGCATCGATCAGGTTGAAAAGTCTTATCAGGATACCCTTGAATTACTCCGTTTTCTGCCATCCATTCAATAGATGACCAGTAGTCTGCGTCAGGTGGTAAATCAATAAAGTTAGGTGCATGCACAGCATAAGCAACACTACCTGCAAGTAAAGAAACAATAATCGCAGGAATCACAAGCAATTTTTTCATGAGAAGTTTGATTAATAATATTTCACTAAGAAATACAATAACACACTTGGTCATGAAAGTTGCGGTTTTTTATTTTCTCCACCCAACAACCGACACATAAGCACCATCAATTGGGTATGCACCTAATGAGTAGTCAATTTCATCATTTTGATAAATTGAAAGACTGTATGGATTTTGTATTTGAAGTTTAAATCTAGAACCGGATTTTAGCTCTTCAGATATGCCTATTTGAACTTTATATACTTTTGATGTTTCGGGCTGAATAATTGAAGTGAATTTGAAACCAATTTCATTATTTTTAACTCGGGTTTCAGCAACTATGCTGTCACCTTCTAATAATTTGGCATATTTTATTGTGTTTTCAGGAAGATCCCCTACAACATTCAAGTTTAATCCTTTAAGAACAAGAGTCGTATCTCTTGCATCAATTCCAAACGCAAATGCATCAACATCTGTATCACCTGGGGCAGCATAATAAGATTCATCTTCAACTTCATGAACTAAATAAGAAGGATTTATTTTAAAAGCCTCAGCAGCTTTTGTTGAGCTGCCAATTACATTTGCCTGAACAACATCAGGATTGAATTTTGCATCAAGATAAGCCTGTGTAAAATACGCAAATGTTGCCATTGCAACAAATACCGCAATACTCCATCGTTTGCTTTTAAAACCGCATATTTGTTTTTTATGCTTTTTAATTAATTTCTGTATGTTTATTTTTTTGTTCATAAGAGGCGAGTGTGAGTCCGTAAGGACGAACTCAGATTAAGTGTAAATTTTTATCAAATCATTATACCATCCGTGGCTTCCTTAAGCAAGATAATATCACCTCCGGCATCTTTTAAAGCTTTCATGAAAATATCATATTCATAGCTAAAATCTTCTCCGCGACGGGTACCAACATCATTTGTAATAATTTTATCAGGAGTGTAACCGATAATTGTTAACATGTGATATCCAGGTTCCGGATAAAAAGGATTATTTAGAATATTGCCTGTAATAGGGGCAATAATCGGATTTCCTTCTGAGATTGCACGTTTTATATCAAGAATTTCAGCGTCATAAATCACTTCAATCTGCTCTTCTTCAAAGCCATAATAACCCTGCATAAAGGTAACCATATCGTTGGCATATAAATCTTTATGAGTACCAAAATTTTCTTCCTGCCAGGAAATCATATTTAGGATTGTGTCGTGTGCTTCCTGCTTATCAACTTCAGTCACTCCATCAATAAAATATTTTACCTGAAGCAGAGCAGCTTCTTCACAACTTTCTTCATGATAAACCCAGTTTGCTTCAGTTTGAAAAGGAGCCTGACAAACAAATGGCACATCTAAATATGCATTTTCTAAAATCACAATTTCTTCTTCATCTTCAATAATATCCTGAAAGTTTTGGATAGTCATATCAATAATCCTGTTGTCCAAAATTTCATTCATGGTTGTTTCATTTTCATATTCGATTCGAACTCTTTCAATATAATCTGCAACTTTTGGATACCCAATAAAGCCAGCTCCAAGAGCAATACCAACTGCTGCAAAAACTATATATTTCTTTATGTTATTTTGTGAGTGCATAAGCAATACCTAAATATAAAAGGCCTCCAACAGCAATTCTAAAGATTTGCATCAAGAAGAACTGCGTTGAAAGTATACTTGGAATAAAAATAACTGCAAGAGCCATTATAGCTGTTGCAAGCCCGATTTTTAGCATCTTTATAAGGAATTTTTTGAAATCAAACTTTGTAAGTTTTTTACTAAAGAATCCAATTAACAATGTAAGTTGAAGAGTTGTTCCAATTAAAAATGCTATTGGTATAGCTGAAACTCCGATATATTTTGCAGCAAAAATACTGAATCCAATATTCACACCATAACCCGCTAATGCAAAAATCATAGGAGTTACAGTATTTTTAAATGCATAATATCCTCGCGCAAACAGATGAACCACACTTTCAATTGGAATCGATAAAGCAAAAAAGAACAAAACCAGACTAGTCAGACTGACTGCTTTATCATCAAAAGCTCCTCCTTTTAAAATAACCTCAATAATTTCTGTGCTCATAACCAACATTCCAACAGTCGCAGGGATTGCAAAGAATAAAATCTTTTCAAGTGATTTTTGAAAATCAGAGGAAAACTTACCTGAATCTTTTTGATGGGCATGATCAGTTAAGAACGGAAAAACCGCAGTAGCAAAAGCAATCCCAAACAAGCTAACAGGGAAGCTTTGCAAATTTCGAGCATAATTAAATGCAGCAACTGAACCTTCACCAAGCCCATAGGCAACAAAAGTATAAGTCCAAAGCATTAATTGCCAGGCAACCAAACTTACAGTTTTTGGAATCATTAATTTGAAAATTTTAATAACTCCTTTGTGTCGGAGAGCAAGAGTTGGTTTGTATTTATATTTAACTGAAAATATATTAAGGAGCCTGATGAACATATGAAAAAATGCACCAATAACAGCTCCAATAGCTGCCGCATATATTCCAAATTGTTCATTTAAATAAATGATTCCCAGAATAATACCAAGATTATAAAGGAATCCAGACAACGCATAAGCAATGAAGTGTTTTTGAGTAATCAGAATAGAGCCAAGTGCATTTGAGATTGCAAAAAGAATTGGTGATAACAGCATAATCCGCGTCATTTGAATAATCATGCCATGATCAACAGGATCAACATGACTAAGAAATGCTGGGATAATATAAGGTGTGAGAAAAAATAGAATAATCCCAACCACACCAAGAAGCAAAGTGCCAAATGTGATAATTGTATTTGCAACTTTAGCAGCCTGCTCCTTATTCTGTTTAAAGTAACTTGTAAAAACCGGCACAAAAGCAACTGAAAGCGCACCCGCAATAAAAAGATTAAAAAGGAGATCCGGAATCAGAAAAGAAGCATTATATGCATCAGTGTACTTTGTTGCTCCAAAAGTTGTTGAAAGAACACGATCACGAGCAAGCCCAGCAGCATAACTAAGCCCAGAAGCCAGCATTAGCAGAATTGCAGCATTGTTGATTTTTTGCGATCGAAAAATTTTGCTTAGCATGATTTGATTGTAGGGGAAGGGTGTGCGTGTCGCAAGTGTCGTAACCAAAATGAATGATTTTTGCAGTCATTTTGGATAT
>Ga0180436_10000814_pt1 | contig 31269 bp, 29 predicted proteins | sample SS_ome_2_FD_132434 | JGI IMG/M metagenome (GOLD analysis project Ga0180436, IMG submission 132434) | Hypersaline lake sediment archaeal communities from the Salton Sea, California, USA - SS_3_S_2 metaG | ecosystem: Environmental > Aquatic > Non-marine Saline and Alkaline > Hypersaline >... | reverse complement strand
GTCCTGGCTTTCGAGTGATGGGATCATGGCGCCCCCGTCCAGGGTCATGTGGGAAACTTCAACTGCGCCGCCCTGGTAGTTCGGGTAAAGCCGGAAGTAGATCTCGCTCAATGCCACATCTTCCGTGTTGAAGAAGCGTACGATCTGATGGCCTGTGATAGGCGAAACCAGGTCTGGAGCGATCTCAAGGGAAATGTAATAGGTGCTGGCCTTGGCAAGGTCTTTCAAAGCACCTTCGGCGCTCTCAACCAGGCCGACTTTGAAGATCTCTCGATCCTGCCAGTCGATATCTTCTGCAGATGCAGGGAATTTATAGCCGGCGTATTCAACAGGTTCAGGAGCAGCTGCGGGTGGATCTGCCTGACCGTAAAAGAACCAGGCGCCCACTCCTAAACCAACCACAACCAGAACTGCGATAATGATCCAGATCAATCTTTTATTCATTCATCCTCCTGAAGGAATTTAGAAACATACCAAGTAAGAAGATTGTCCTCTCACATAACTACAATCTTACCTTTATATATGAAGTTTTCCTATCCTACAAGAGCAATCCTGAGGGATGGTTTTTTTCTAACACTGGAGAGTTGGTTGGAATAAGTGACGAGAAGATTGAATGTTGATAATTGTCACTGCGAGGAAGCGAAGCTTCTGAAGCAATCTTTATGTTCTCATACTGGAAGTTATATAAAAGGTTGACTGCTTGTTGAAATGAAAACGATAGCTGAGCTGGAGATTTACCGATTGATCTGATTAAGATTGCTTCGTCGTTCACTCCGCTCTCTTCTCGCAATGACATATATCCGGTCTCTCTATTCCTGTCTCTTTACCCCGGTCTTTTAATACCCGTCCTTGAGAAAAATCCTGTCCTTGGAAAAAATGCATACATCAAAATCAAAATCTGCTTATTTCTCATACGATGTATACTTGTCCGCTTTTCCCTTGGCCTTCTCAACCGGATACTTCTTTCCATTTAAAACCATCTTGTCTTTGGCAGCCTGGATGATATCTATCTCAAATTTCTCCGCAAGCTCCAGTAGATATACCAATACATCCCCGATTTCATGGCGCAGGTGCTCCAATTCTTCAGATGAGAGTTGCTCTCCAGCTTTTTTCCATTGAAAGATCTCCACGATCTCGGCAGCCTCGACACTGAGCGCCATGGCCAGGTTCTTGGGAGCGTGATACTGCTCCCAATCCCGGTCGTGGATAAATTCTCTGATTGTTTTTTGCAGTTCTTTCATGATTGCTCCGTTAATATGGTTTTATTGTATGCTGAAAGGACCTGGAACGGAAGGCGGGAGATAGAGATTAAGATACCGGGATATTGGGTCAAATCCACTGTCTGTCATTAGTATGATAAATCCTGTGTACAGTAAAGTAAAAGAAGGACACGGCAGGTCGATTGTCATTCGATCGGGAAAGACCGACTCGCAGTTATGACCGCCGTGTCCTCAAGTCAAGTAAGCCCGAACAGTTGAGTGGACCCGATAGTCCGAATCAGTGCTAGTGTGGGCTTATCTCCATTAAACAGAGGAAAATGACCAATGACAAATGAAACGAAAACATATATCGGGATCGATGCGGGGAAAGATGAGTTGGCAATCCCCCATAGTGCGAATCCGTTATGCGTCCACGACGTGGACGTTCTGCGCCAGCCCACAGAGAGGATTTCAATCCCGACCGAAAAGTGAGATTGCCGCCCTTCGACGATGCTCAGGGCAGGCTGTCGGGCGTAAACGCCCTCCTCGCAATGACACCTGTTTGGAGGATCGGTCAAATTGATTCCCTACAGCAGGAACACCACTTCACTCCTAACTCCTAAAACCTTACCCAATTCTTCCTCAAATCCTCCATCGGTTCTCCACAATTTAACGGGATACTGTCCATGTAGAAACTAAGAATAAATACCTAAGAGGAGGTAATGATGTATTTCTACAGACGACCTATGTGGGGATTTGGTTTCCGGATCTTTATGATCATTCTGCTGATTGCCGGCGGTTCGATGATAGCCCGCTCAGCCTTCCAGGCTGGGGTTCTTCAGGGTGCGGCGGCTGAAGGTGCTGAATTGACAGCTCCCTATTTCGCTCCCCATATGAAAGGATATCACCCGATGGGCGGATCCTTCTTCACTGTCCTGGCGATCTTTTTCGGCGGACTCCTGCTGATCAAGCTGATCACTTCGATTGTTGGCCTGGTGATGTTCAATCGCTGGAAAAAAGAAGGCGGACCTGAATGGGATGATATGAAAGCCCACAAGTACGGAATGTTCAGGCACCACCCTTATCACTACGGACCCTGCCATCCCGGCCCCTGGGGAGCCTATCCTATCAAGGAGAAACCTGCAGCTGATGATGGTATCCCGGATGAAGGTGGGGAAGAAGTCAGCTAATTATCAGTACCAGGAACATGGGAGTTGATTTCCCATGTTCACTCTCTCCTCTTCCGAAGTCTTCAGGCCAGAACCTTCAATTCCTAACCCTTTGGACTTCCGAAGTCTTCAGGCAGGACCCTTGATTTTCTGACCCTTAGCTGACTTCGGAAGTCTTCAGGCGAGAGCTTTGAATTTCTGACCCTTAGCTGACTTCGGAAGTTTTATTCCTGTGTTATCCTTCGAATAAGAGTTTTAATGAGTTGTTGCTATGAATGAAACCATCTTAGTTGTTGATGACGAACCCAAGATCACCCAGCTGGCAAAAGACTACCTGATCGATAATGGCTTTAAAGTCCTGACCAGCGGCGATGGTGCCCAGGCCTTGGCAATGGCCAGGCATGAAAAACCTGACCTGATTGTGCTGGATCTGATGCTTCCCGGCATGGATGGGCTGGATGTCTGCCGCGCGATACGAAAAGATTCCGATGTACCGATCATCATGCTCACAGCCCGGGCAGAAGAAGCAGATCAGCTGATCGGCCTCGAGCTGGGCGCAGACGACTACATCACCAAGCCCTTTTCTCCCCGAGCACTGGTGGCCCGGGTGCGGGCACTTTTACGCCGGGCCAGGGGAGATCTGCTTCAAGGTGAGACCCTTCGGTCAGGAAACCTGGAATTGGATCTGAGAAGAATGGAAGTACGGCTGAGAGGCGAGGTGGTCCATCTCACTCGCACTGAATATTCACTGCTGGAAACCATGGTCAAGCATGAGGGACAACCTTTGAGCAGGGAACAGCTGCTGGAACATTTACACGGTGTGGCCTTTGGCGGTGTGGACCGCAGCGTGGATTCCCATATCAAGAACCTGCGCAAGAAGATCGAACCCGATCCGGCGGATCCGACCTATATACACACTGTCTACGGCTACGGTTATAAATTCCTGGGAGATCCTGAATGAGAAAACACAGCCCTGGTGAGGGTCGCCCTCCCTGGAATGAGTTTAAGGATTGGAAGAAGAGCGGCTATGGTCCTCCCTGGCAGCAGGGATTTGAGCATTTTTCAAAGACTCATCTTGAACAGCGCCGCAAGATGGGCTGGCGCTTTGCAGGCGGACTGTTATTCGTGGTCATCCCGGTACTGATCCTGGGCGTTGTGCTGGGCTTGCTGATCGGCGGCAACCAGGAATTATTGGCCTCCAGGGATCTGCGCCGGATGTTATTCTGCCTGATCCCCTTCATGATCCCCATCATCGGCATGATCGTGGGCAGCCTGGGCATGCGCAAATGGGTTAATCCCCTTGCGGATGTGATGTCCGCTGCAGAGGACCTGGCAGAAGGAGATTTCAGCGTCCGTGTCACAGAGAAAGGCGACCGGGAATTCACAAAATTGGCCAGGTCTTTCAATCACATGGCAGAAGAACTGGAACATGCCGAGACCCAGCGCCGCAACCTCACGGCCGATGTAGCTCATGAGCTGCGCACTCCGCTGCACATCCTGCAGGGCAACCTGGAAGGCGCCCTGGATGGAGTGTACGAAGCTTCCCCGGAATATTTCCGCTCCATGTTGGAAGAAACCCGCCTGCTGCAGCGCCTGGTGGAGGATCTGCAAACCCTGGCGATGGCCGAATCCGGCACCCTCGATTTCAATTTTCAGGAACTCTCCATTGCTGAACTGCTGGAAGATGTGATCACCAGCTTCAGCGGGAGGTCAGAAGAGGCCGGGGTTGGTCTATTAATGGAGGGGCCTCAAGATAGAGAAGATTTGATTGTAGAGGGGGATTGGCAGCGTTTGGACCAGGTCCTGGGGAACCTAGTGAATAATGCTCTGCGCTACACACCGGAAGGGGGAGAGATCCGGTTAGGTGCAACGCGAGAGGGAGATTCTGTAGTCGTGACGATCCAGGACAGCGGGCAAGGCATTCCGGCGGAGGATCTGTCTTATGTCTTTGACCGTTTCTGGAAAGGGGATAAAAGCCGCTCGCGAACCAGCGGCGGCAGCGGCCTGGGATTGGCGATTGCCAGGCAGTTAGTGACAGCTCATGGGGGAGAGATCAGCGTGGAAAGCCAGGTTGGGGAAGGAACGACCTTTATGGTACGGCTGCCGGCTGCCTAGTTCATTCTGAAAACCAGGTAGGATGCGGGAGGATATGGTTTCCTTACAGGAAACCGTAACCTGTTTTGTTAAATACTAAACTCCCTGCCCTCTTGACTTCAAAAATCGGCCGTTGTACACTGACAGCACATCATGATAAATAGGGGGATAATTGTGTACAAAAAGATTCTATTTCTTTGTGTCTTGTTCTTATTATTGGCAGCGGCAGCTGGTCCGCGAGTCGTTTCCGCGGGGGTGGATCCTCTCGCTTCGCCCACTCCGCGTCCGACTGAACGGATCACCGCGCCAGTGATTACCGGGGTCAACCCGGATGCGGTACTGTCGGAGGGAAACCTGGCGGACAGCCTTCCCTCCGGCAGCTTTGTTCCTGCAGGGATCTCACTTCCAGTTCTAGTGGACCCCCCAATATATGTGGAACTGAAATCTCAGCCCACTACCCAGTATAATACGTTTTCTGATTCTTCAAAGAGTGAAATTAATGTAAACTGCGGTCCTGCAGCTCTTGCTCAATCTCTCCGGATTCTAGATCCGGAAGGAATTAATCTCCAGCCAACCACTAACCAACTGAGTGCCTTTATGTCCAAACGAGGGTTGATGTATGATTGGGGAACTGGAGTAGAGGAGCTGGCTTATGCAGCCAGGGAATTTGGTTATGAAGGATCCATCCCTTTCAAAGGCTGGAGTCTTGAGCAGGTGGCTGAAGTTCTCAACCAGGGAAAATCAGTTGTAATCCCGCTGGGTACCAATGGGGAGAATAGGCCGGGTCATTTTGTGACTTTGACTGATATCTCTGAGGATGGTCGCTGGATTACGATCCAGGACTCGACTGACGGGGAATCGATCCTATCCAGGGAGGAATTCCTGTCATTGTGGCAGAAGCAAGGTAGTTCTGGAATGATCCCTCAGAAAGAATTATCCGCGACGCAACCGGATCCAATGCTGCCCTGGATGGGGCTTTTTGGCGCAATCTCTGCTCTGGCCCTGACAGTGAACCAATCAGCCGGGTCGAGAGAATCCAAAATGTTAGCCCAATTAAGGAAACAGTTGGCGAATCCTCTCCGGAAAGGGATTGGTGCTGGTCCGCTTCCCCCCAAGAAACCTGAGATGATCCAGGTTCCTCGTTATAAAACAGAAACTGTTTACCGTGGGATAAAAACAGTAGAGGAGGAAATCCCGGTTTATGTCACGAGGAAAGTCAAAGTAGGAGTTCGGGAGGTAAAGAGAAAAATACCTCAGTATAAAAATAGTCGGGTCAAGGTGGGAGTTGAGTCAGTTATTAAACGAGTACCTGTTTACAAAACCAAGAAAGTAAAATGCGGGTTCCGGTTAGTGAAGAAAAAAATACCAGTGACCCGCTATCAGACAAAAAAGGTGATGGTTTGGAAAAAATTCACCAGTCGTGTGCCAGTGTATCAGTATATTGGATCCAAAAGGATTGTGATCGGCTACAAAAACAAGACTCGCTGGAAACGGGTGCCAATCACAAAAAAGATACCTTATCAAACCACTAAGACGATCAGTGTTCAGGAACCGGTATATAAGGAGAAAAAGTTTATCTCAGGTTATGAGAAGATTATTGAAGAAGTGCCCAAATTCAAACAGAAGAAGGTCCTGGTCGGATACAAGACCATCAAAGAGATCGTGCCAGTCTATGAGGAAAGGAAGATCCAGACTGGTACGAAGACCGTTACTCGCCAAATACCTCAGTATGAGACGGTGAGGATTCCAATAATTGATGAGAAGGAGCCTTCAGAGGGATCGGATAGCTCTCCTCCTACAGGTTTTTCTTCTGAGATTTGGAATTCATTATCTACTAAAGATCAACAAAAGATAAGACAGAAAGGGATAGATTGGGCAAAAGAGAAGGAAAGGTTAGATGCCGCCAAAGAGAATTGGATGTATAAAACCTACTTACGGGGCCAAGAAGCTAAAGAGAATGTATCAAATTTCTTTAGGAAGCTGGGATTACCGGTTTCACCTGAAAAACCTAACAATCTATTCAGTTTATCAGCGTACAAAGATCTAGAATTTGATATGTTTAAGGAAAATGGTATCGTCATTGATTCCTATACACCTCCTAATATCCTTAATCTATTGTATATGGAGCAAAAGCTTTCGATTCAGCCAAAAGTTGTTGTAACCGCTTTTCCTGGAGGTCCCTTTGATTTGAATATCTCATCTAAATCATTAAAGATGAAAGTAGGTAATTTTGCTCTATTTGGCACACAGCGAGGTGAAATTGGGTTCTTAACCATAACAGATCCTCAAGACTCAAATTACCATTACATTGTAGATAAACACTCAATAATATTTGCTTTCAACGGAATTACATATAAATATAAGAAGGAAGGTGTAAAAGAATCCGAAAAATTGTCAAATGATCAATTAGACATTAAGGAAGTAGAAACTTTACAATGTAAGTTAAAGACGATCAAAACTGAAGGATTGTTAGTTATTGTGAGTGGAACCATAATCATAGCTTCTCTAATCTATTTGCTAATGACAACCGGTAATCTATTGCCTGCACCTATTTCATTATGAGAAAGGTAAATAATCCTAGACTGCTAATAATTATCTGGTTTCTCTTATTGTCTAGTTGTCAATCCCGTTCTTCTGAAGTTGATCATCATATTAATATTCTTTATTCTCCTGGAGAATTATCAGATGGTATTCATGATATAAGTATATTCTTTTTCAAGTCAAGTGGATTTGGTTCAGAGATCAATATTCGAAATCTTGTAAATTCAAATATTAATCATTATCAAAATGCCTATTATATTCCTTTTCTAGATGTTTCTGATGATGGGCAAAATATTGTCTTTGCTCAGATTGCTAGAGGAAATGATGAACGCCCTTTTTTACTTTGGTTATATAAATTTTCGGACGGGAAAGAAAGGAAAATTGCTGGTTGGGACTATGGATATTCTGTAGTTTCGATTAGCAATCCTGCTTTCTCATATGATGAAAATAATATTCTGTTTTCTGTTACTTGGTTTTCGACAGGAAGAACAGGACTTGCAAGAGTAAATCGTGATGGTAGTGACTTAGTAATTCTAGAGACAGATATCCCATTAGCAGAAGGACCTGAGCCATCACCTGATGGGTCAATGATCCTTGTTACGTGTGCGGGAGTTGACAAAATCTCGGGGAACCCTGCATTTCACATTTGTTTATTAGATCAAGAAGGTTCATTTATTAAGTTCATATCTGACACCGGAGACGTTCATGGCAGCTACTATTTCCTGCCGAATGGAAAATCGATTGTTTATAATGAGCTTCGTTCCGGAGGAATTTTTGGCATCCTAAATAAGCCAGAATACTACTTCTATTTGTATGATTTGGATAGCGGTGAAAGGATCAAATTATTGGATTGGGAGGTAATAGTAAAAGGGTTTTCAAATGACAGTGAGCAAATCATTTTTCAAGGCAGACCCAAAGATAAATCTCCCTGGGGTATTTACATAATGAATACTGACGGCACCAATCTGCGGCACCTGGCATATTTTGATGAATTCTTAGAAGACTGGTATTCAGATAATGATGATTAATTAAAACTATTTACTTCTTACTACTCACTGAATTTAGAGGGGGGCAGGCGGAAGGCGTCCGGAGGATTTCAAACCCTCCGGACGCTGCGGTTCTAATAGATTATTTATCCAATTCATTTGACCCGCCCATTCCCGCTTGTTATAATCAGCCTCACAAACCCCCTTTACACAAGGAGATTAAAATGGAAAAAGTAAACAAACCCGAGGATTCCAAGAGCAAAGGCTTCAGCTTTGACCCCAAGAAATCTGGCACAATCGAATCCTATACCGTCAAAGCCGGGGACACCCTGTCCGCGATTGCTGAGAAGGTCTATGGCGACGCCGCAGCTTACGAGAAGATCTTCGAGGCCAACAAGGATATCCTCTCCAGCGCGAGTGATATCAAAGTGGGCCAGGAACTGAAGATTCCCCCTAAATAGAAAAATACACTGAATTTATTCGTTGTAAGAAGGAGATATGATGAGCAGTAATGTAGATCTCGTGAAGCTGTTTTCGGCTGTCGCGGAAACCATGGTCGAGAACCAGGCTTCCCTCAATAAAGCCGATGAATACAACCAGGACCACGGCGACCACATGGTGGATATTTTCAACATGATCACCGGCGCGGTCAAGGAAGCACCAAAAAATGACCTGTCCAGCGGCCTGGCCACTGCCAGCAAACTGTTGACAGAAAAACCATCAGGCTCGGCAGCCATGTATGCCAAAGGCCTGGCCCAGGCGGCGGAAACTTTCCAGGGTCAGGACCTGGACGCCAGCAGCCTGCTGCCCCTGCTGCAGACCATGCTGGGGGGCGGAGAAGCTTCCGTGACCCAGGGCGCCGGCGGCCTTTTGGATTCCCTGGTGGGATCGCTGGGCGGCGATGACGGACTGGATCTGGGTGATATCCTCAGCGCGGGCGCAGCCTTTATGCAGTCCAAGGAAGAAGGCGATACCAACCTGGAAGCCGCCATTGACGCAGTCATTTCAGCCAGCAAGATGGGCGAAACCCCTCACCGGGCCCAGTCCAGTAAGCTGGTTGCTGATACCCTGCTCAACACGCTGATGAGCAACCTGGGTTAAGAACTAACCCGTATTGAATCAAAAAACCCCGCCACGGCGGGGTTTTTGTTTTTAATGGTAAAGGGATTGAATCCTTCGAAAGGATTCAATCCCTGATTATTTTCTAGTATTCAATTGCCCGGGGTAATTTCTTAGCCTGGGCGACCCAGTTCTTGACCATCTTCTCAGATGGGGTCTGGCGCACCAGTTTTTTCTTGGCATTGGTTTCCAGGATCGCGCTGTACAGGTTGGCTGCGTTGCGCTGAGCCAGCTCTACCACGGTGTCCACACCAGCTTCTTCCAGCAGGTCGGAGTATTCCTCCCCAACACCTTTAATCCGGAACAGATCGACATGGTTGACCCATTCCAGGATCAATTTCTTGCTGATGCCGGATGCCTTGGCAATTTCCTCGCGGCCTTTGGCGGTTCTGCCCTTTTTGAGCAGATCACCGGTGCTGCGTACGCCAACTTTTCGCAGGTCTTTGGCGTATTTGGCGCCGATGCCTTCCACATATTCCAATTTTGCCATCATAAACTCCTTTTACGCATATTCTGCGCAAAACTAAACCAATAAATGATACAGAAAACCCTTCCCAGCGCTTCGAGAAGGGTTTCAATTATTTTACAGTTTGGGGATGATCAGTTCTTGTCCAGGTTTGATCAAACTCGGGTCGTCGCCAATCACGTCCTTATTGGCTTCGTATATTTTCATGTATTTGTTAGCGTCATCGTAATATTTCTTGGAAATGGCGCTCAGGGTGTCGCCAGCGACGACGGTGTGTTTCTTGACTTCCTTAGCCTTTTTGACTGCCTCTTTTTGTTTCAAGAGCATATCAGCTTTGGCCTTGTCAATATCCTTGCCGGTTGATGTGCCAGCAACATCTTTCGCTCTGGCTTCGGCTTTTTTCTCTTCTTCTTTATTGCCGAAAAGTCCACTAAAAATCCCTTTTTTCTCAGACATGCTTTCTCCTTTTGGTGTTGAGCTTAACGTAACAATCTTATTTTACCATTTTGACACCCCCTTTTTATAAGAATTCTATAAGGAAAGCCTAAAAAATGCGTCTGAACTGGGATTAAATAGAATACTGATGCTTGAAAATGGGTAGATATTGAGAATATCGCAGGACGAAGTCCCTCAAGGGGACTTCGCCCTGGATAGATTTTCTATTGCAGTGTGAAATTGATCAGCACGTCCAGGTTCTGAGCGCCCTGGCAGTTGGTATCCAGGGTCACCTCGCCAAAACCGTCCGTCACCAGGTATCCTGAGGTCTGTCCGGGGCTTCCAGCTGAGGCGCTGACCTCTATCCGGGTGTTCTCTTCCCCAACCAGTGTGGCCTGGCAGCTGCCGTCTTCCACGCTGAAGGTCACAGTGGCGAAGACTCGATCGCGGGTCCAATCATCGTTTAACTCGACGCTGGTGGTGTCGATCCCATCTCCAGCACCGGTCTTCACTCGAACCTCACCAGAATTCCCGCTGATCTTGGAGGTGGTGCTGTATCCTCCACTGCAGGCCAGGACCGCCAGCGATAAAGTCAGGATGGGCAGGATAAGCAAGTATATTCTTTTCTGTCTGGTCATTTTTTCGCTCCTTTTCCTCTTCTTCTTTTCGTTTGCCTGTACGGGTGATTCGAACCATGGTTCCGGTATTAGTTTGTAAAGTTGCGCAGGATCCGTGTGAATTTCTCGTGTTGGGCGATCAGATCATGATCCTCATCTTTGAAGGAGCTCATCTGGCTGAAGTCGACCGCAATAAAATCATTCACCCCGCTGATGTGGACTGGTGTCTGGAGATCAAGGATATACTTGATGTCGATCCGCTTCATTAACTCTTTAACTGACTCTGGGTCTTTTCCGAAGATTATTGCCTGTCCAGCAAGATCAGGGCGGTCGGGTAGTTCGATCCGCTCCAGCCCGTGATATTTTCCAGCTCCTGATATTACCTTATTCAGCAGGCCTTCCATTAATCCGCCGAGTATAGTGCTGCTGTCAAATCCGGGCAGAGTAGTTAAAGAGAAATGCGGCAGTTCCAACTGGTTGGAGATCAGACCGAAGACTTCGGATCCAAGTTCACCATCATCCTGGTTGGAATCGCTGATATCGAAAATGAAGAACTCCTGATCCCAATCCCGCTTGGTAAAGATCTGGTCGATCTGAACTGTCTGGCTCTCTCCCCTTTTATAGACAGATTCAACCCGGTTGATCAACTGGGAGGGACGTGATGTGACCTCTTCGAAACCCAGGCTTAGGGCCTGGTGCTCTTTCTCAGCGGCTTGTTGGCGGGAAGACCTGATTGCCAGCAGCAAAAGTGCTGCAAAAGCTATGATGACCAAAAGGGCTACAAGTTCAGGTTGGAATCTCATGGAAAGATCCTCCTTGCAGGATATCATTTTGGGACCAGGGCATCCTGTTGGATTGCGGCAGGATGTTACTATACGTTAATTTTACAGGAAAGTTGCAATCGATTTAGACAAGTGAGCACTATTCCCCCTGGAATTTCAGCGCTGGATCAATAAGACAGGATGCGGTTTTGAGTGGCCCACATGGTCCGGTAGCAGCCGTTATTGCTGAGCAGTTCTTGTTCCGTACCTCGCTCAACGATCTTCCCTCCCACCAGGACCAGGATCCGATCCGCCTTCTCCAAACCAGCCAGGCGGTGGGTGATCAATAAGGCAGTCTTCCCTGCCAGGATTCCGAACAGGGTATCAAGGATGGCTTTTTCTGTCACTGGATCCAGGTTAGCAGTGGGTTCATCCAGCAAAAAGAGCGGGGCATCTTTCAGAACAGCACGGGCAATACTGATCCGCTGGGCTTCCCCGGCGCTGAATCCCTGGGCTCGCTCCCCAATCTGTGTATCATACCCATCTGGCAGTCCCTTTATCAAGTCATGAATTCGGGCTTTTTTCGCGGCCTGGATGATCTGACTAAGATCCGCTCCAGGTTTCCCCAGGGCGATGTTATTCTTGATCGAGTCCTGGAACAGGGCATCTCCCTGGGAGATGACACTGATGTTCTCACGGATCTCCTCCTGAGACAGGGAAGCAATGGGAATTTTCTCTTCTCCCAGACTTATCTTTCCGCTATATCCCCCCCAGAACCGGAGCAGTAAATTCCCCAGCGTGGTCTTTCCGCTTCCGCTGGGGCCAACGATGGCAATCGTTTTCCCTTCTTCGATCTCGAAATCGATAGCCTTCAGGGCTGGGTTATCTGATCCGGGGTAGGTGAATTCCAGATCCTTGCTGTGGATTGATATTTCTGCCGGAAAAGCTTGGGGGGCCACGGGATCGATCACGGCTGGTTCAGCATCCAGAACTTCGAATAAGCGCTCACCGGCCACCAGCGAACTGGATAAAGTTTCCATGGCCTGTGGGAGAGGCTGGACAGCTTCAAATGCGCTCAGGGTGATCAGTGCCAGGGCAGCCAGGATCACTCCTGGGAGTTCCCCGGATTGGATCAATGGGATGGCCAGGATCATTATCAGCCACATCCCCAGGTTGCTGAAGAAGATCAGTAACCCGGCATTCAAACCGCTGATCCGGGACAGGCGCAGCTGGGCCTTGTGATATTTCCCATCCAGACTCCGGATCTGATCCTGTTTTTCAACCGTTTGGCCATATACCATCAGGTCTGGCAAACCGCTGACAAAATCCAGCAGATTGCCTGATAGCTCAGTCCGGCTCTCAACAAGGTCCTGTCCTGGCTTACGGGCCAGCCAGCGGATCAACAGGGGAACGAACAGGCCGCTGACCAGGAACAGGCCTCCCAGGACCAAACCCAGTATAGGTTGATATTGAGCCAGGAAGATTCCAGTCCCGATCCCGACCAGGGTTGCCACGATGGGGGGGGCGATCGAGCGTATATAAAAATCTTCCAGGGTTTTGATATCCGAGATGATACGGCTCAGCAAATCGCCAGCTCGAAAATCCATGATCCTGGCGGGTGCCAGGGGGACCATGGATTCATAGAACCATACTCGCAGCCGGGTCAGGATCTTGAAGGTCAGGTTGTGCGATACCAACCTTTCAAAGTAGCGGCTCACTCCCCTGGTGATACCAAAGGTGCGCACACCGACAATGGCGACCTGAAGCACGGCTACATTAGGGTGCAAAGCCGCCATGGAAATGATCCAGGCGGATGCACCCATTAGAGCTATGCTGGAAGCGATGGTAAAAGTGCCAAGAGCGGCGGAAGCGAGGACTTCCCGGAGATAGGGTTTGAAGAAGGATAAGAGCCGGTGGACGGAAGACAGGGGGGTGGTTCTGCGGCTGTGCTGCGCGCCGCTCAGGATAGGTGCGGGAGGAAGGTCGTTTGATAAGACTGGACTCTGTTCAGGATATGCAAGGGGCGGAAGATGGGCCCTTTGCTCTTCAGCATTGCCTTCAGTTGGATCGACATCGTAAAAACCTGTATAAGCCTGAACCAGGTCTTTATAATATTTACCCTGTGCAAGTAATTCCTGATGAGAGCCGGATTCGACGATCTGGCCATTCTGGATGACCAGGATCCTGTCGGCCTGGAATACTGTATTCAAACGATGGGCGATGGTGATCACGGTCCGTCCGGCCATCAGAGACTGGGTGGCATCTGCCAGCTGGGATTCAGTGACCGGGTCGAGCTGCGAAGTGGGCTCGTCCAGCAGCAGGATGGGGGCATCCTTCAAGAAGGCTCGAGCTAAAGCCAGGCGCTGTGCCTGCCCGCCTGAGAGGCGGGCCCCACCTTCGCCGATACGGGTCTGGTATCCCTCGGGGAGCTCCTCGATGAACTCGGCCAGGTGGGCAGCGGAAGCCGCTGCAGTCACAGCGCCGTCGCTCACCGCAGGTTGGGCCAGGCGGATGTTATCGGCGATCGTTCCCTGGAACAGCTTTGGTTTCTGCGGTACCCAGGCGATAGTCTCTCTCCACTCCTTCAGATCCAGATCTGCCAGTTTGACACCATCGATCAGGATCTCGCCATCACTGGGAGGGAAGAAACCCAGCAGTAAGTTGGCTAGTGTGCTTTTCCCGGCCCCACTGGCACCAACTAGCGCAATCTGCTCGCCGTGGTTGATATGGAAGGAGAGTTCTTTTATTGCTTTACCCCGCTCCCCTGGATAACTGAAGCTGACATTATTAAAGGCCAGTTGTTGCATCTCAGAGAGGGGAATGATCGTTTGAGGTCGTGGTGTAATTTTCGTGAGAGGTTCTTTATCCAAGATTTGGAAGATCCGGTCTGCTGCGCTTTGGCCTTCCATGCCGGCGTGAAAACGAAGCCCCAGCATACGCAGCGGGATATAGAACTCAGGAGCAATGATCAGCAGGAAGAGAGCCTGCTCAAAAGAGACCCGAAAATACAATAATCGCAGGCCGATCTCGACAGCCACCACAGCGGTGCTGAGTGTTGCTAACAATTCCAGAACCAGAGCGGATAAAAAGGTCACCTGAAGCACTTTCATGGTAGTTTTTCTGTATTGGTCGCTCGTTTCGCGGATTTTTTCCGTTTGGGCTTTGGCCTGGTTATAGAGCTTAAGGGTTTTGAGTCCCTGCAGGCTGTCCAGGAACTTTGCTGCCAATCGGCTCAGGATGTTGTATTGTTTATCTGTGATGATCCTGGCCTGACTGCCGATCAGGTACATAAAATATGGAATGAGCGGCGCTGTCACCAGCATCACAAATCCTGACAGGATGTCCATTGGGAAAACAAAGAATAAAATGGTAAGTGGAACCAGGGCAGAAAGGACCAGTTGGGGGAGGTATTGGCTGAAATACGCATCCAATGCTTCCACACCCTCTATCACTGTGTTGCTGATCTCACCGCTTTGCTCTCCCTGTAAATAGGCTGGGCCCAACTCCTCCAATTTATCAAGCAGGATCTTGCGAACGCGCCTTTTAACCTGGACGGCTATGGTTTTAGCGCTGAGGGTGCTGCCCCAGGCCAGGACCGCACGGGTTGTGAAAAGGGCCATAGTAAGCGTAAGCAGTCCTTTTATGTCTGGAAGACCTTGAGATTCCAGGAAAACCCGGTTGACGATCTGGCTTACAGCCCGGGCCTGGAAGATGGTCAGCAAACCAGACAGGAAGCCGAGGCTGATGGTCAATATCAACCATGGTCGGCTTTTTCTGGCAAGATGCAGCAGTCGTGAATTTGGAAACATGGGCTTTTCCTGAACAGCTTTTCATTATAGTAACACAACCCTTCTTTCTATCATCCCGAGGTACGACCGACCTCCGAGGTATGACCGACCTCCGAGGTATGACCGACCTCCGAGGTCTCACCGACCTCGGTACATTGTCTTTGCTTTGTCCGTTGTAAATTTACCCTGAGCGAAGACGAATGGAAGCATTCCTGCTTATTGTGAGAGTGAAAGCTGCCCCAAAATGGATTTCTTCACGGAAGGAATCAGCTCTTCAATTAGCTGAACTGTAGAAGTGAGTTGAGATTGCTTCGTTAGTCGCTCCGCTCCTGCCTTGCAATGTCATATCTGCCTAGAAACGTGCTATACTTTTCCCATAACCATCAAGAACCCAGGAGAACACAGTATGCCCAAGAATCCAGTCTACATCATTCTTTTAGGCCCGCCCATGTCAGGAAAAGGGACCCAGGCGGCCCGCCTGACCGAGCGGCTTGGCATCCCACAGGTTTCCTCCGGTGATCTATTCAGATATAACATCAAGAATCAGACCGATCTAGGTCTGGAAGCAAAGGCTTTCATAGATCGGGGAGACCTGGTTCCAGACGAAGTGACGATCGGCATGGTGGAGGATCGTTTGAACAGGGATGACTGCACGGCTGGCGCTTTACTGGATGGTTTCCCACGCACCATTCCCCAGGCAGAAGCACTGGATGGGATACTGACTGAATTGGGAGCTTCCCTGTCAGCTGTGATCTCCGTTGATGTGCCTGATGATTCCCTTGTTGAGCGGGCCAGTGGCCGCCGGATCTGCCGCTCATGCGGGCAGTCATATAACCTGACCTTTAACCCGCCCCAGAAGGATGGCATCTGTGATCTGGATGGGGGAGAGCTGTATCAACGGGAAGATGACAAACCCGATACTGTCCGCCAAAGATTGGCGGTTTATCAGGCCCAGACCAGTCCTCTGATCGAGTTTTACCGTTCTCGCGGGATCCTGGAAGAGGTCAATGGCGATCAACCTATTGACGATGTACGTAAAGATATCAAGGAGATAATCTCCGGTTTATAGTATCTTCTGCGATTTCTGAAAAGAGGTTGGCAACAGCCAACCTCTTTTTTCTTAGATCCAAATCCGAAGTCTTCTGGGAATTGTTTTATCATTCCTGATTTTTTATGACTTCGGATTTCTATTTAGTAGTGCAGATCCTTACTGTCTGGACTCAGACGCTTCCGGAAGATCCAGTAAGTCCAGCCCTGGTAGGCCAGTACGATCGGTAAAAATATCGCTGTCACGATCGTGATCACTTTCAGCGTGTAGGGGCTGGAAGATGCATTGTAGATGTTCAGGCTGTAGGCCGGATCCAGAGTTGAGATCATCAAGCGCGGGAACAAGCCCGAGAAAACCATCACGGTTGCCAGGATGATCACAAGGCCACCGCAGATGAAGGTCAGTCCCTCTTTGCCCTGGCGCAGGAACCAACCGTAAGCCAATAGAGCTGCAGCAGCCAGGATAGCCGGGATCAACCCGTCATAACCTTCATTGTTGAGGATGTCCGTTCCGAAGAATGTCCAGACCAGGAAGAGGACTGCCAGTACGACAGCAGCGATCCAGATCTTTCCGGAAAGATCTTTTACCCGATCTTTTAATTCGCCTTCCAGTTTGATGCCCAGGAAGCTGGCGCCATGAATAAGGAAGAAGGCCAGGAAAACCACTCCGCCGAACATGGAGTAAGGATTCAGCAGAGGAACCAGACCGCCGTAGTAGTTCAGATCAGCTTCGATTGCCACACCGCGCATCAGGTTGGCAACAGCTATACCCCATAGTAGGGCAGGTATCAAACTGCCATAGTATATTGCCCAATCCCAACGCTGACGCCAGGCAGGGTCATCCCGTTTACTTCTGAATTCAAAAGCCACACCTCTGACGATCAGGCCCATCAGCATGATTACCAGCGCTACATAAAATCCACTGAACAAGGTGGCGTACATATGCGGGAAGGCCGCGAACATGGCTCCTCCAGCTGTGATCATCCAAACTTCATTCCCGTCCCAGACCGGGCCGATGGTATTAATCACAGCGCGCCGTTCCTTATCTGTTTTGGCCACAAAAGGAAGCAGCATGCCAACCCCGTAATCAAAGCCTTCCAGGAAGAAGAATCCACTGAAGAGGACGGTCAGTAAAATAAACCAGAGTATATTGAGATCCATGATTACTCTCCTTTTCCTTCCATGAGGGCGGGATCGTTTGTGCCATATTTGATCATCAGCTTGATTCCGATAAATCCCAAAACACTGTACAGGACCAGGAAGCTGACCAGCGAGAAAATGATGTTCCCTGGAGTTATCGTGGGTGAGACAGCATCCTCAATTTTCTGCAATCCGTGTACGATCCAGGGCCAGCGGCCAGTTTCAGCGATGATCCAACCAGCAGTGATTGCTATGGTTGGCAGTAAACCCGCGGGAATCAGGATTTTCAGGAACCATTTTAGATCCAGGAATTTGTCATTCCTGGACCACCAGACAGCCAGTAATGATAAAAGGACCATCAGCAGCCCGATTCCGATCATCGTCCTCGAAGACCAGTAGCTGATGATTACAGGCGGTATATATTCTCCAGGCCCGTATTTGGCCACTTCTTCAGCTTCCAGATCGATCAAACCTTTAAATTCTGAGGTCAGATCATTGAAGAGCATGAGTGACAGGAATTTAGGGATCTTGATTTCCCAGCTGTTTTCTTTGTTTTCTTGATCTACGATAGCGATCACTGAGAAAGAAGCTGGTTGTTCAGTTTCCCAGTGGCCTTCCATAGCGGCTACTTTAAGGGGTTGGGATTTAGCAAGGAACTGTCCCTGAGCGTGGCCGATCAAACCCACCAGGACGGAACCGATCAGAGCATAGGTGGCGGCCCATTTGAAGGAGCGTGCAAAGAACTCTGTGTTCTCTCCTTTTCTCTTCAACAGGTGCCAGGAGCTAAAAGCCATGATCAGGAATCCCCCCATGGTAATACCTGCGGTGAGAACGTGTGGGAATTGGTGCCAGACATTGGCGTTGCCGAGCAGCGCCCAGAAGTCAGTCATTTCTGCCCGCCCGTTGCGAATGGCGAATCCTACTGGATTTTGCATGAACGAATTGGCTACCAGGATCCAGAGCGAAGACAGGTTGGAACCGATCGCTACCATCCAGGCGGCAGCAAGGTGTCCTTTCTTGGATAATTTATCCCATCCAAAGACCCAAACACCAATAAATGTCGATTCCAGGAAGAAAGCCATCAAACCTTCGATAGCGAGCGGGGCGCCAAAGATGTCGCCCATAAACCGGGCATATTCTGACCAGTTGAGCCCAAAATGGAACTCCTGGACAATACCAGTAACAATGCCGACCGCAAAGTTGATCAGGAAGATCTTGCCCCAGAATTTTGTCATCTTCTTATAGATCTCTTCACCGCTGGTGACGTATTTCGTTTCCAGAATTGCCAGGAAAATTGCTAATCCCAGCGTCACCGGCACAAAGAAGAAATGGAAGATGGTAGTCATAGCGAACTGCCATCTAGATAGAATTACAGGATCCATAAACACCTCTCTTTATGAAATATGATTCCTTTTTTAATATTGAAAAATCCTTTTAATATCTATTTTACTTCCAGATTGCATTGATGGGGGAAAAACCCAAAATAAGTTTTTATTATAGCCATCAAGGTAAGATGGTCCTGGCCCTGGAAGGCGGTTTTTTCCCGTAGAAGAAGTCATCTAGGAAGAGCGCGGCTCTTCTGAAAGTACCAGACCGTTTAATTCCCCAACGAACCAGGTTATGGAGCAGGTTATCTGGATGGGAATACGGACAGACTGCCAGGCAGCGGCCGCAGTCGGTACCAACGATCGTCCAGTAATGGTAGCACGTCTCCGGATTGATCTTCCAGCGTAGAACCCCGTTGCTGATCTCGCGTTCTCCGAGGGGAATGGATTGGCTGGGGCAGTTATGGGCGCATTTCTTGCAGATCTGGCAGAAATCCAGGATGCTTGGTCCTCCCTGGTAGTGATCAACTATAAGGGGCATATCTGTGGTTACCACGCCAACCCGCACTCTCGGTCCCTGGAAGGGGGTCATTAATAATCCCATCCTGCCGATCTCACCAAGGCCGGCATCTCTGGCAACCAGGGGGGCGATTACTCTGTAATTGCCGTCGATATGGGCCCGGGCCTGATAGCCAAGGTCGCGGATAGCGGCTGCCAGCTGAATTGATACCCGGGTAGATTCCACATATTGCCTGGCGGATTCCATAACAACTGGCGCATAAGGCCCTGTGCCAGTCATTTCAAAGTCCATTTCCACCGTGAAAGCTACCGCATGGGGATGATCCAGTCTAACCTTATCCCCGTATGTACCGGTTCCCCGCCCGATATGGGAATAAATATGAGCGGGTTTTAGTTCTGTGATCCCGCAATCGAGGGCTCCGTAATATTTAGCTAATTTCTTAATGGCTTTTGTAAAATCTTCTCGGGAAGCCTGATATTTTTCAACAGCGACAGGGCCGTTGACAGCTCCCCGGAGTGCTTCAGTCAGTGAAAAACTCCCAACTGCCGAAGCTCTGTGAAGGGGATCCATAAAGCGGGCTTTTGGAGAGAGCAAACCGCTTTGTTCACGGGACGAATCATCCTGTGATTTCTGGTCTGGATGGTCTTTGTAATAAGATTCGTAGGCCAGTGTACCGGGTTCTAACCTTGCTCTGGCGAAAATGATCTCCCGTTCATCAATCTGCTCAGAAGGCTGTTTGAATTCTGCTGGTTGAGGTTTTACAGGTATGAAAAAGAGGACTGTTCCTAATGCAAGGAGTGCAAATGTGGTCAGGATTAGCGTGTCTTGAACCCTCATTGGGAAAAAGAGAGCAGCGAGATAGAGAGCTGTTAAGGGAAATATAAGGCAAGCCCCCCTGATAGCAGCTCTCTTTTCCTTCTCTATCAGGGACAGGATCACGAAAGCAGCGCCCCCTCCAAAGGTTAGAAAAGTGAAAAATAGTAAGTCAATGGTTTGAATTATCATAAGAGAATTCCCATCAATATTATAGCGGTGTTTTTGAGGTGTGGTATTTACTTGTCCATTTAGGTGATCTATTATGATAGTGGGAGCAATCCAGATCGATAAAATGAACCATTTTCCCTTTTAAGCCTCCAACTATTGAATAGCTTTGTTGAGGACAAATTTCCGTTGACGGGATTTCTCGTTCATGCTATATTTATTCAGTGGAATTAGGTTTTTCTAATTCCTATAGCAGAACGCCCGTTCCATGAGCAATTTTTGTTGTTTAGAACGAGAGGGGACGCACTGCTGGTTGATACCATTTACTTCGAAGGAGATTTTTTATGGCAGAGCGTGAGACCGGTACTGTAAAATGGTTTAACGCAGGAAAAGGCTATGGCTTCATTGAGCGCGACAACGGCGAAGGCGATGTCTTCGTGCATTACAGCGCAATCAATGGATCCGGATTCAAAACGCTTGACGAAGGACAGCGGGTTGAATTTGATGTTGTTGAAAGCGATAAGGGACCTCAAGCGCAGGACGTACAAGCCCTGGGCGAAAGCGTTACTTCCTTCAGCACTGAGCCGGAAGACAGCGGAGACATTTTCAGCGACGATTCCGACAGCGTGTTTTAAATCAATCATTTTAGACAGTCAAAAGGGCAGCGAGAGATCGCTGCTCTTTTTATTTTCCATGAAAGAAATCTATTACAATGGAAGCAGGAGAGTACGCTATGGAATGGTTCAAGGAAAAGATCATCGTAGAAACTCGCGGCAAAGGAATGTATCCAATTACGCAGCAGCTTACACCCATGATCCAGTCCTGGAATATTCAGGAAGGCATATGCCACCTTTTCATAGCACATACCAGCGCTTCGCTGGTGATCAATGAGAGCTACGACCCGTCTGCCCGGCAGGATATGGAAGTGTTCATGGAGAAACTGGCTCCGGAAGGAGAGTCCTGGTATCGCCACACATTGGAAGGCCGGGATGATTCGACTTCACATTTGCGGGCGATACTCACTGCAACCAGTTTGAGCATCCCCATTGATGATGGGGATTTGACGTTGGGGACCTGGCAGGGAGTTTATTTGTTTGAGCATCGAGTTCGATCTCACCACCGATCCGTCCTGGTGCGCTGCCTGAAAGTATCCTGATGGGGGAAAGAATGACTGATCAAGTGATTATCTTATTCAAACCTGGAAGATGGCTTACGTTCTTACTCATCCTAATCCTTCTGGTTGGGTGCAAACCGGCAGATATCACCTGGATAGACCCACTGCCAAGCCCTACCACATCTGGTTATACATCACCTGATCAGATCTTTAGCATTTTTTTCACAGCTCCCGCAAATGATGATTTCCGGGGAGGTCCAGATCAGTTCCTTGCTGAGGCTATTGATCAAGCTCGATCAGGGATCGATGCGGCTCTTTATGACCTCAATCTCTGGTCTGTCAGAAATGCCCTGATCCAGGCGCATCAGCGGGGAGTAACCGTCAGAATTGTGATGGAAACAGATTCTCAGGATCGCCGGGAGGTGCAGGAATTGATCGAGGCAGGCATTCCGGTTGTTTTTGATCAAACAGATAGCTTAATGCATAATAAGTTCTTTGTGATCGACGGGAGTGAAGTTTGGACGGGATCAATGAATATGACAGTGAATGGCGCGTATCGCCACCTGAATAACCTGATCCGGGTGCGGTCAGCGAGGTTGGCGGAAAACTACTCTGCGGAGTTTGATGAAATGTTCCTGGATGGTTTCTTCGGTGAGACCAGCCTTGAGAATACACCTCATCCTGATCTGACCATTGATGGAATCCGGGTAGAAACCTATTTTTCTCCAGATGACTCTCCGGCTGCCCGCATCATGGCTTTGATCCTGGAAGCTGAGGAATCCATAGATTTTCTTTATTATTCTTTTACATCCGATGGTATTGCTGACGCGCTGTTATTTCAGTCTACTCAGGGTGTTCTGGTCAGGGGAGTCTTTGATGCCTATCAGGATAGAGCGGGAATTGGTGGTGAATATCAACGGCTGAAAGAGTTTGGACTGGATGTTCACCTGGATGTGCATCCTGAGAAACTCCACCACAAGGTCATACTCATAGATAATAAGATCGTCATCGCCGGATCCTATAATTTAACGCGCAGCGCAGAGATCAGGAACGATGAAAATATCCTGATCATCCACAATGAATCCGTTGCCAGGACCTATTTGAGAGAATTCGATTGGATCTATGAAGAAGCAAGTCGGAGGGAGTAACTTTCAGGATTAACAACTCGACCTGATTGAGTTGTCATGTATAATAAAAAGACCTGAGATCATGATAAACGTTTTAAGGAAATGGGAATGGCAGACCAGAAATCAGCATCAACACGAGAATGGAAGCGGCTGGTAGATGAGTTCCAGAAAAAAAGTGACCGGGCGGTTGCTATTTTAGGAACAACTTATCTTAACACTCACCTGGCTCGTTTGCTGGAATGCTTTATCATCGATGATGAAAAGATCTCAAAAATGCTCCTGGGGGAAGAAAACCCACTGGGTAGTTTTGAGGCTCGAATTAAAGCAGCGTACGGCTTGGGTTTGATCAGCAGAACAGAATATCATGACCTGGTTTTGATCTGGCATATCCGCAATCGGTTTATTCGTGACATGGGGGAAGGAAGTTTCACAGAACTGGATATCCAGAATCTATGCAAGAGGCTCAAGATCCCGGATGAGGTCATCCTGCAAGAGGAGAGCCCATCTCCGCGAGGTTTATTTGTTTTTGGCACGGCAATCCTGGCTCAGCAGCTAATGTATCGAGCCAATGAGGCTGCGAATGAAAAGCGCACTCTGCGAGATAATTTCATCCTCGTGAATATTGAATAATTCTGTCCCAGTCAGAAGATTTGAATAGTTTTCAATAAAAATCAAATCCCTCTTATGAGGGATTTATGTTTTTTGTATAATGATAGGAGAATTATGGGGGAATTGGATACATGGGCTGAGGAAATGAAACTTCCGATGTCTTCAGGGGATCGCCTCCGCAAACGATTTCTAGCATGATATCGGAAGTTTGTAAATCAAAGTCTGTCCGGGTTGTGAAGACTGAACCACGCTTGGTGTGGTTTCCAGTTCTCAGCCGCGGCTTGAGCCGCCAATTGGAATTGCATTTAAATTGGGTTATTCTATCGTACAGGGGGAAACAAAATGCCGGTGATCTGGACCACAATCTCTTTTACTGCTGGTTTAATCGCGGCAGATAACCTCGCCTGGAGCACTTTGGTTTGGGTCCTCGCTGGAGCAGGATTCAGCCTGTTCTCGGGTATCGCACTCTGGTTTAGCAAGAAGAAAATATCCGACTATTCTTCCTTGTCATGGGGTTTGATCTTGGCTGTGATCATGGGCTTTTTTGTTGGCGCCATTCGCTATCGTATTTCTTTGCCGGATTATCAAGACCCCTCTTATATCTTGAACTTTGCTGGTAAGTCCGTACCATCGCAAATAACAGGGACTGTAGTGGATTATCCGGATCAAAGAGATCAAATTGTCAACCTACGCATCAGGGCTGAAACCCTGCGGGGAAAAAGAGGAGACCCGCCCCTGCCTCTCAAAGGCACTTTTTTGGTAAAGGCGCCAGTCGAAACACAGGTTTCATATGGGGATAGAGTCCTGGTGGTAGGTTTTCTCAAAGTCCCGCCTGAAGAAGAGGATTTCAACTACCGGGATTACTTGTTCCGGCAAGGCATAGATGTTTATATGACGCGGGCTGAGGTTGCTGTGTTAGAAAGTGGTCAAGGGTCGAAATTACTCGAGATTATCTATGGATTAAAAACCAAGGCCCTAATGAATATATATCGCCTCTGGCCGGATCCGGAGGCTTCCTTGTTGGCAGGCATTTTGTTGGGTATTGAAAGCGGGATCTCTGATCAGGTTCAGAAGGCATTCCGGGAAACAGGAACCACTCATATCATTGCCATTTCTGGATTTAACATCACAATAGTAGCCGGTTTCTTCTCGCGTTTTTTCAGCAGGATCATGAATCCCCGTAAAGGGGCTGTTGCCGCCTTGATCGGTATCACTATCTATACCATCCTTGTTGGAGCTGATGCGGCAGTCGTCCGTGCTGCGGTAATGGGTGGTTTATCGATATTCGCCCGGCAGATTGGACGCAGGCAGCACGGTTTGAACGCAGCTGCCCTGGCCAGCCTGGTAATGATGATCTTTGATCCTCAACTGCCCTGGGACGTTTCATTTCAGCTCTCTCTCTCAGCAACCCTGGGGTTGGTCTTATACGCTGACCCTCTTTCAGCCTGGTTCTTGAGAGTATGCTCACGTTATTTTCCCCTTGATATCGCGAAGAAGATCACCCAGCCTGTGAGCGAATTTGTATTATTCACGTTCGCCGCTCAATTGACCACGCTGCCGGTGATGATCTATCATTTCCACTCTTTTTCTCTGGTCACTTTCCTTGCCAATCCAGCCATCCTGCCAGTCCAACCACCGATCATGGTTCTGGGAGGCCTGGCGTTGATATTGGCTTTGGTTTGGTTTCCGCTTGGAAAGCTGACAGCGCCGCTGGTTTATCCGTTTGTGTTGTACACCATCCGGGTGGTAGAGTGGTTCAGCAAGCTGCCGATAAGGCCTGCTAATCTGGGACAGATCGATATCATCTGGATCATAGTTTTTTACGGGGTCCTGGTTGTGATCACGTTCTATTATCCTGTGCTCCTTCAAGTGGGGCATTATCTCACTCCTTCATTGGCTGCTGGCTGCCTGACCCTTTCAGCCCTGATTGTTTGGAGGGTGGTTTTCTCAAACCCAGATGGGAATTTGCATCTTTATCTCCTGGATGTGGGTACTGGAAGTGCCATTTATCTTGAAAGTCCAGCTGGTGATCGGATACTGATCAATGGCGGCCCCAGCACGAAGCTTTTATCTGACCATCTTGGCCGCAAGCTCCCCCCGTTCAATCGGGATCTCGATTTATTGCTGATCCTTTCACCTCAGGCTCAGGATCTGGATGGCCTGGCTGGTAACCTTCCCCGGTTTGTGCCCGAAAATGTGATCTGGTTGGGAGATCCCTCCTTATGCTGGGAAGCAGAGAATCTCCGCTCCCTTTTGGATGAGACCCGGATTCCAATGGAGTTTGGTGAAGTGGGTCAAACTCTGGTATTTGGTGATGGTTTGCGGATGGAGATCATCTCAAATTCTTCTCGGGGTGGAACCTTGTTAATTGAATTTGGTGATTTCAGGGCAGTTCTTCCTTATGGGCTGACAAAAGAGATCAAAGCTGGCCTCCAAAATGGGAGGGATATTGGAGAAGGGAGTGTTCTGTTGCTGGCAGATAATGGCTACCAGTCCAGCAATCCAAAGGTATGGATCGATAGTATCCATCCCCAGCTGGTCTTATTAAGTGTGGGGATCAAGGACAGCCAGGGTCTTCCAAATCGAGGATTGATCGATCGCCTGGAGGGGTATTCGCTGCTCCGAACAGATCAGCATGGGACCATTCATCTGAGGACGAATGGTAAAAAACTCTGGATTTGGGTAGAACGATTGAATTGAATGTGATACAAAAAGGTCATGAAATGGATCTTTCTTTCCCCTCATCTGGATGATGTTACCTTTTCATGCGGAGGCCTGGTTTGGGATCTGACAAACGACGGCCAAAGTGTAGAGATTTGGACAATTAATGCCGGGGATCCTCCGGGTGATGAATTTTCACCCCTGGCGCAAATCCTTCATCAAAAGTGGGGTTTGGGCTTGGATGCTGTTCAACTCCGACGGGATGAAGATCAAAAGGCTTGCCAGATCATTGGCGCAGTTCCTCGATATTTTTCCTACCTTGACTGTATTTATAGAAAGGATACAGATGGGGATTTTTATTATTCAACTGAAGGAGATATCTTTGGAGGGCTTGACCCCCGAGAAGCGAATTTGATCGACAGGTTATCTGGACAACTTCGGTCGGAGCTCCCTGAAGATGTCCGGGTTGTTGCCCCGCTCGGAATAGGTAACCATGTGGATCACGAGCTGACTCGCAAGGCTGCAACCCGGTTGGATATCCCGCTTCTGTATTACCCTGACTTTCCCTACGCCGAAGAACAGGAAGGCAAGGAGATCCTGGAATTCATGGAGTCCTCTTTTGATTGGCAATCGATGGATATTCCCCTCACATCTAAAGGATTGGAGAGCTGGATCGAGGCGGCTGGAGTTTTTCAATCGCAGATCAGCACTTTCTGGGAGGATAAAGAAGACCTGGGTCATAAAATAAGGGATTATTTGTCTTATCTGGGAGGTATTAAGCTTTGGATGGCGATCGAAAATCACTGAAAATTCAGGATATAATACCACCTTGCGGTCAGTGATTACCTATGATAGAATTAGCGCACTTTTCAGAGGGTAGGGCTTTTTAGGGCGAAATAGACTCTAATAAAAGCTCTTTTTATATTAAGAATATCTATCCAACGAAGTGAGTGAATGAAATATGGCGCCATCATTTTTAACCCAGGAAGGGTATGATAAACTGAAAACTGAGCTTGAGTACTTGCGGTCAGAACGCCGGGAAGAAGTGGCGGACAGATTGCGAGAAGCCCTGGACGGTAGTCCTTTGGGTGTAGATGCTGATGTTGAAGTAGAAGCAGCTAAAAATGCACAGGCTTTTGTCGAAGGCCGTATTGCTTATCTTAAAAGCATCCTGGCCCAGGCTGAAATCGTTGATGATCTTTCCAAAACTGATGTTGTCCAGATCGGTACTAAAGTAACTATCGAGACAGCAGAAAAAGAGAAAGAGAATTATATCGTTGTAGGCCGTGCAGAATCTGATCCTGTCGAAGGAAAGATTTCTTATGAATCTCCCCTGGGAAATGCTCTCTTAGGGCACTCCAAAGGGGATAAGGTGGACGTCCAGGCACCGGGCGGGGTTTTCACAGTGAAAATCCTCAAAATAAACTGAATTGTTCTATTTTGAATTCTCCCCCGTGCCTTGAATAATGGCACGGGGTTTTTTTAATCACAAGGAAGAATTTATGGCTGACTATACAAATCTAGAAGAAATCCGCCTTGAAAAAATGGCAAAGCTCAAGGAAATGGGTATAGATCCTTATCCAAGGCGTGTAGATAGGACCCATTCGGTGCAGGAAGCGGTCGATCTGTTCCTGGCAGGTGAAGAAGGATCGGAAGAGGTTGAAATTCAGGCAGTTCTTGTTGGCAGGATCCGGTCAGTTCGGCCAATGGGAAAGGTTATATTCGCTCATGTTGAGGATGGTACTGGCAGGATCCAGTTTTTCTTCCGGGAGAATGATATCGGAGATGAGCAATTAAGGTTTTTCAAAGACCATTTTGACCTGGGGGATTATATTCAGGCCAGCGGAAAATTATTCCGCACCCGGACCGGAGAGGTGTCTTTGTGGGTTTCCGAATTTAAGATGGTTGCCAAAGCCATAGCTCCACTTCCAGCAGCCAAAGAAGAAGAAGTGGATGGGGAGATTATTTCCCATGCTACGCTCACCGATCCAGAAACTCGCTATCGTCAGCGTTATGCGGATCTGGCCGTGAACCCGGATGTCCGTGATGTTTTTCGGTTAAGGACCAAGACCATCAGGGCAATCCAGCATTTTATGGATTCGAAAGGATTCATGGAGGTTGAAACGCCGATTCTCCAGCCGATTTACGGCGGCGCTGCAGCCCAACCTTTCACTACCTATCACAATCAATTGAAACAGGATTTATACCTGCGAATCTCATTTGAGCTTTACCTCAAAAGGTTGCTGGTAGGCGGCTTTGATAGAGTCTATGAGATTGGGCGAGATTTCCGCAACGAAGGAGTTTCATTCAAGCATAATCCTGAATTCACCCAGATGGAGTTTTACTGGGCTTATGCGGATTACAAGGCAGTGATGGATCTCACTGAAGAGATGTTAGCTTCTGTCGTCCAGGAAGTGCTGGGCTCGAAAACTCTTACATATAATGATCATGAGATTGATCTTGGCCAGCCCTGGCAGCGGGTTGAGATGCGACAAGGAATCCTTGATAAAACAGGGATCGATATAAACGAATATAAAACTGGGGAAGATCTGGCGAATGCTATGAAATCCCTCGATATGGAATTTAATCCGAAAGCATCCCGTGGAAAATTGATTGATGATCTGCTGGGCCATTTCCTGGAACCGACCTTTATCCAGCCGACTTTTGTTTTTGATTACCCCCGGGAGATCTCTCCCCTGGCAAAGACAAAACCGAATGATCCGAATACAGTAGAACGTTTTGAAGGTTTTATGGGTGGAATGGAGCTGTGCAATGCATTCAGCGAGATAAACGATCCGGTTGACCAGGAAGAACGTTTCCTGGAGATGGGACGTTCCTATTCCAGTGAAGAGGATGAACATCATCCCCTGGATGAAGATTATTTAAGGGCGATGCGCTACGGAATGCCGCCCAGTGGTGGTTTTGGTATGGGGGTTGATCGGTTAGTGATGCTGCTGACAAATCAACAGACGATCCGGGAAGTCCTTTTATTCCCACATTTGAGGGATAGCTAACATAAGCTCCCGGAGTTTCGAAAAAACTCCGGGAGCTTTTTTCTTTTTATCGATATCTACTGCAGTGGCCAAAGAATCGGAAGAAGCAGGACTGTGATCACCATAGAAATGAAAATAAGCGGTATCCCCACTTTTGCGTAATCTTTGAAGCGATAATTCCCGGCTGCCATTACCAGCGTGTTCACAGGAGATGCCACAGGTGTTGCATAGGCGGTGGATGCTGCCAGGGCGACTGTCATCAGGAAAGCTTGGGGTTGATATCCTAGCTGCAAGGCCAATGAAAGAGCTACTGGCGCGATCAGAACAGTTGTGGCTGTGTTGGAGATCACTTGTGTGAAGAGTGAAGTGATCAGGAAAAGTGATGCCAGGGTGGGAACGACTCCTATCCCACCCAGGGTCGAAGCCACCCAATTCGATCCAATCTCAACCAATCCTACCTTCTGGAGAGCAGTAGTCATCGGCAGCATTCCAGCTATCAGCACAATGCTTTTCCAGTCCACACTATTGTAGGCTTCTTTCATATTCAGGCAGCCAGAGAGAATCATCAGAAAAGCCGCGATCATTGCCGTCGTGGCAAGTGGAAACCAACCCGCGATCAGGGATACCAGCATGCCGGCCATGATCAACCCTGCCAGTATCATTTTTGATCGGGGAGGTGTTCCTTTCAGGGTTTCTGGCTGGCCAACTACAACAAAATCCTTTCGCTGACCAGATAAGGTTCGGATATTCTTCCAGGGCCCCTGAACAAATAAAGTGTCTCCAAACTGCAGGGGGGTATCTTTGAGAGAGAGGCTTTCTTTAGATCCCGGCCGATTGATTCCCAATACTGTTAGTTGGTAAAGACTGCCAAACCGGGATGACACCAGGGTTTTCCCGATCATCTGGGAGCGAGGAGGCAGCAGTATCTCGGCCAGACCAACTTCGTTATTGACCAGGGCTTTTTGGTCGGCAGGTTGGGCAGGTTGGACACCAAGTCTCAGGGCTGCAGAAGCGTGGCTGATATCATTGAGTTTTCCTTGGCAGATCAGCAAATCGTCCGGGTGTAATGTATCCTGAGTAGATATTTTTTGACTGCCGGGTACTTCTTCATCAAGAAACTGGAGATTTCCGATCGGTAATCTGCTGGGGGTCTCCTCGGAACGGAAGATCTCAAGGACATTGACTCCGTATCTGCTTCCAAGTTCGCTTTCCAGAAGTGATTTTCCAGCCAGGGGAGATCCAAGCCGGACGCGTAGCCGGTAAAGGTCTTCAGGAAGTTTATAGACTGCCATTAACTCTTCTGGAGAATCTATGCGCTGTAATTCTTTGCCACTTTTACGGTCTGGAAGGAGCCAACGTCCAGCCAGTGTGATGTACAGGATCCCAACCACGAGAAGGATCAAGCCGATTGGCGTGTAATCAAAGAATGTAAAAGGCAGGAAACCGTTTTCTGAAAGTAGGTCGCTGACGACGATATTCGGCGGGGTGCCGATCAAGGTCATTGCCCCGCCCAGCATAGATGCAAAAGATAGGGGTATTAACAATTTAGAAGGATTGATGCCTTTTTTCCTGCTGATGCTGATAATTGCTGGAGCCATCACAGCCACAGTGCCTGTGTCGCTGATAAAACCTGATAATAAGGCGACAGTACCCATGATCAATATCAGCAGGCGCACTCTACTCTCGCCTGCAAATTGGATGATCTTTCCGGAGACACTGTCTGCCAGGCCAGTTTCCATCACTGCCGCCGACAATGAATAAGGTGGCAACAGTGATCACAATCGGACTGGAGAATCCGGCCAGGGCTTCTTGAGGAGAGAGAATCCCGGTTACCATCAGCGCGATCATCAGGCCCAGAGCCACTAGATCCACAGATAGCCATTCTGTGACAAAAAATAAAATGGCGGTACCTAACAAAGCCAGAGTAATCCAGATTTCAAAATTTACCATAATATCAGTTACAGTTCTGATTGCTTCTGCCTAGTGTACCAAATCTTCCTCGGAACGTGTACTTAACCAGCCAGAATCAAATCGTAATCTGCATAAAAATCTGGATAACTAGGGGGATAAAGTCGTTATCTTTGTGGATAACTGGCGATATCTGTGGATATTAAGGGGATTATGTGAGGATAAATATCATCGCGATGTGGAATAAGATCGCTACCAGGACACTTGCGCTCCACAGCAGATATGCCAGGAATCTGGTTTCCAGGTTCCTGAATAAGAATAAACCCAGGATTAGATTTGCCAGGTAAGTAGTTGTATTCAGTATTGGAAATAGAACCAGGCGGACGCTATCGAGACTATCGTGGGGAACACCGCTTGGTGTAAAGCCCAGAGATACAAGCTCCCTGGCAGGAATAACCAGCAAAGTCCAGATCAACAAGCTTATATTTAATAAACCTCCGCCGATCAGGATCCAGAGCACGGGCTTGATCTTGAATACTTCGCTCAGGATCAATGCTGGCTGGACCGACTGTGAGGATACCGGGCTGATCGCTCCCGATTCTGTCAGGCCATGATATGTGGAGATGAACTTGCTGACCTGATTGGGAGAGATAGCATAATATCTATCTC
>Ga0180436_10000813_pt1 | contig 31350 bp, 51 predicted proteins | sample SS_ome_2_FD_132434 | JGI IMG/M metagenome (GOLD analysis project Ga0180436, IMG submission 132434) | Hypersaline lake sediment archaeal communities from the Salton Sea, California, USA - SS_3_S_2 metaG | ecosystem: Environmental > Aquatic > Non-marine Saline and Alkaline > Hypersaline >... | reverse complement strand
TTAATTTCGTTTTGTATAATTGTTGTTACAATGTGGTTAATAAGTAAATATATAATAAGACATCTTATAAATTATTATAGTATTAATATAACAACAATTAATATAACAGAAAGTTTAGATATACAAATAGCATTTACTTTAATGAGTGCATTAATATTATCAATACCAATGATATTAAATATTATAACATATTTTTTAGAAATAAAAGCAAACAAAAAAATATGGATAAGTTTTATATTAGCAATAAGCGGTTTAATAATTGGATTAACAATAATGAGTAAGAATATTATTTTAGGTCTTAACCAAGAAGCAATAATACAAGGAACATACAGCTTAAAAAATATTCTCACATTCGGAATGAGTATAGGATTTGTAACTGCATTATCAATGCAACTTATCCTACTCATTCCATTATTAAACCAATTAAACTTAATAGACATTAAAAAATATAACCCATTAATATTAATAGTAGTAACTTATTTTATATGTGCATGGATAACACCAACAGATTTAACAAGTACACTAATTACAATGATACCTATGAACATAAGTATGTTCTTAGGCGTTAAATTAAGTAAAACAAATAAATGTGAGGTAGAACAAAAATGTTAGGAATAAAAGAATTGGCAATAGGACTTTGTCTTATAGGGCTTGTAGCTTTTTTTGGAAGAAAGACTATAATCAAATTGGCTAAAGATTTTTTTAGTATCAAAAAAGATATTAAAGATATTAGTGAAGGAAAAAATGTTGAAGTAAAATGACATTACAAACAACGAAAAGAAAAACAAAATATAATAATAAGTTCAGAAGAACAAATTAATTATTAAAACCCTCATATTATCTTAAGAAAATGAGTTACTGGCAACAAATAATGAAAGAAATGTCAATTTTTGACATAATAAAAGAAAATAATATAAAGGTTAAAGAGAATAAGATAGACAATGTATAAAAAACTATTATTAATATTCTGTATGATTTTGTTATTTTTACCTTTTGTTAATGCTGAATTAACAGATGATATTGTATTTTATTATAGTTTTGATAATGATACTGTTTCTGGAACTAATATTATTGATTTAGCAAAAAATTATAATGGTATTAAAAAATCAAGTATAGAACCATTACAAATAGGGGATGGCATTCTTGAAGATGCTGTTTATTTTGACGGAAATGATTATATTGGTACAGGAGTTGAAAGAACATCCGAAGATTCATATACTTTAAGTGCTTGGTTTAATTTGGCTTCTGTGGGTACAAGTTCAAGATGGATTATTGGAAGTGGTGATTCCAGTTCAGCTAATCCTTTTTTTATACACATAGATAATAGTGGACATTTAAAATGTACTTTATCAGAACAAGGACAATGGGGTAGTACTGTTAATATTGATTATGGTAATATTATTACTAATAGTTGGTATTTTGCTACATGTGTATTTAATACAACTTCTAATGAATTAAGTTTTTATGTTAATGGTTATATTAGTGGTAGTCCTCAATCTGTTGCAGGTAGATGTATGGGTGGATATGATTGTGGTAATTTTGAAATTGGTAAACGGTCTTATTCTGTACACCCACATTATTATGCAGGTAATATTGATGAAGCAAGTATATGGAACCGTGCATTAAATTCATCAGAAATTTTAGAACTATATAATAGTGGAGATGGTTATAATCCTTATCCTGGACCTTCTCCTTCAACAAACTTTTCAATAACTGTGACTAATGCAGATACTTTTAATGCAACAATTAATGGCACAGTTTATGAAACTTCTAATGGCACTATTGTTACTGGTATTCCAAATAATGCAAGTTCATTATATAATATTACTTTAGATGCTAGTGGTTTCTTTCAGAAAAATTTTACTAATTATAATGTTTCAACTGATATAAGTACTACTTTAAACAGATTTACTTATGTTCAAGTGTATAATACTTGGAATAATAACTCTTTAGATAGTTATAATGTAACTATTGATGGTATAGTTTACACTCCTGATTCAGAAAATAAAACTTATGTTCCTTATAATGATACTAAAACTGTATTAATTAGTAAAGAAAATTATATTAGTAAAAGCTATGAACATGATTTTAGTTCTTCTAATTTAACTGCTTATTTAGGGCAAACTGTAACAACTATTCAAGCAACAACTAAATATGGTAATCAAAATATACAATCATTTTCAATAATAACAGAAGAAGGCACTTTTTCAACTACTAATGGTACTATAACTATTGAACCTAATAAAGATACTTATTATTGGAACTTATCTAATCAATTATACCAAAACAGAACTAATGAAGAATTTGTTATTAGCTCAACTTATGAATCAATTACTTTAGTTAATATGAGTTCTGCAACAATACAGTTTATTAATAATCAAACTAGTTTACCTTTTAATAATGCTAGTATAACTTTATCCTATCCTAATGGTGCAACTTATGATTTATATACTAATTCTTCTGGTTATGTAGAAGTTGCAGGACAAGAAAATAATAGTAATTCAATATTTAATTTAACTTTTAATGCTTATGGTGGTTTTCAAACTCCTATAATCTTCCCTTATAATATTAGTACTTTTACAAATGAAAGTAATGGGATAGACCAAACAAATATAATAATAACTATATTAGATTACGAAACAGAACTACCTATAACACAAAATGTTGATGTTAATATAATAAACTATTTTTCTGTAAACACTTCTAATGGTAGTATTAATGTTTCTAATATTTCTATTACTTCTGGAGAAATAGGTTTATATGCTGAATCTGATGGTTATATAACTACTCAAAAAACTTTTATTTATGATAATCAAGAAAATATAAGGATTACTTTATATTTAAAGAATGAATCTATTGAAGATTTAGGTAATCTATTTGTTTATAGTTTAAATGAAGCATATTATTCTGTTAAAGGTGTTGATGTTAGACTTGAAAAATATTTTTTTGATGATGGAGAATTTAAAGAAGTGGACCAATGTTATTCTAATAGTAATGGGGAATGTGTATTTAAAATAATATTAGGTACTGAAAGGTATAGAGTTACTGGAACAATAGTTCTTAATGGGGAAATAATTTATGCAGAATCATCATCAACAGGCGACTTTTTTAGTGTTGATAATACAGAAATTGAATTATTTATGAGATTTAGGCAAGAATTTAATATTAGTGATGATTATGATTTATTAGTTGAAGCAAGAAATACTACATTAGTTGGTAATATAAGCTATCTTAATGCTTATTTTAATGACCCTAACGGATTAAGTCACACAGTTTGTATTAGTTATCATTATGTAGATGGTTTAAGTGAAATCTTAGTTGATGAAGAATGCACAACAGCTTCAAGTGGTACTGTTGCTTTTACTGGTGGCAAATTACTTAATAGGGATTATGTATATATTGCTAGAATATATAGTAAAGATTCCAATGATGAGGTATTAAAAACATATTGGGTAGAAAGATATAATTCTTTAACTGGTTTTTCAGAAGTATATTCAGATTTTATAATTCCTTTAATAGTGGTATTACTTGCTGTATCATTAGGACTTGCTTTAATGCTTAATAATATTTTAATATTCCCTATTGGTTGTATTGGTTTAACTATTTTAGCTTGGGTATTAAAACCTGCAACATTTAATCCTTTTATTGCTGTTTCAATAATTGTTATAAATATTATGATTATATATATTGCTAGGAAAGAAAATGATAATGAGGGAACATAATGGCACAAAAAGAATTTACTAATGTTTGGACTTATGTAGTTATTATTTTTATTTATGTAGTTTTTATAGGTGCTATTCGTGGTTTTGCAGAACATCAATTAAATAATTCTGATTCTAATTTAGATGCTGAATCTTTAGAATATATTTATACTATTTTAGATATTGATATTAGTAATTATGAAGTTACTGCTTCCGAACTTGAAAATAATGAACTTGACGATTCAACAAATGCTACTGGTTCATCTGCTAAAGATAATTCACTTGAATTTTTTTATGGTAAATCTCAAGCAGAAAAAACGCAAGATTATATTAAAGATATATTTTCGTTACCTTCATTTATAGCAAAATTGCTTAAAATACCTATTAAACCTATTAGTTTATTTATTGGTTTATTAGATTGGTTTTGGAGAATAGGTATAATAATTGCAGGATATTATTTTATACGAGGAGTTAAATAAAAATGCCATTACAAAAAATAGGTTTAAATATTTCGCAGTTAAATAATGTAACTGCACCAGACTTTAATATAAGTAGTGGGGTAACTAATTTTGTTAATGATATTCCTGTTAAAGCTAATAAATATACAGCAGGGCATTTAGGTGCTGTTATTCTTGCTTTTGTTTTTACTTATTTATATTGGAAACTTGCAGATGTTAGTGTTGAAGCATCATTTAGGTATAGTAAATTAAGAAGTATTGCAATTTCTTCTGGTATTGCAGGAGTTGTTGGAATGTTTATGATAAATGTTGGTTATTTTACTAAATTATATCCTGTTGTATTTTGTATTGTAATATTTATGATAACTTTTATATTGGTTATTAGAGAGGAAAGATGATACGAGATTTATTTATTTTATTCAAAAATATATTTAAACTATTGTTTCAATTACTTGGTAAAATTTTTAGTTTTATTGGAAAAGGTTTAAAGAAATTAAATATAATTATTGGGGAAATAAAACAAGATAAAGAAGATTATAAAAAGATTAAAGCTAATATAAAGCAAAGATATAAATATATTAACAACGAAATATATTAATAATGGCAAGATTTCAACGAACTGCAACTAATGGAAGATTTACTAAATCATCTACTTCTAGGTCTAGCCGAGAACAAAGGCGAACTATTAGAAATGTTCAAGCAGAACAACAAAGACAACAAAAAACATATAATATTATAACAAAATATGGTATTGATGTTAGAAAATATCAAAATGACCCTAATTATATTGTAAAAACTAATCCTAATGGTACAATAAAAGAAATAAGAAGCAAACCTGTTGAATATACACAAACATATAGTAAAAGAACATATTATAATAAACGAGTTTCTCCACCACAAGAATCAAAACAATTATACTCAAAAGAAATAATAACATTTTCTAATGGTGTTGCAACTATCACTAAAAATTCAGTTCAACAAACAGGACAAACTTATTCTGGGGGAAGAAGAAGCCATTATGTAGAAAAAACATATAGTTTAGTTCCAACTATTGAAAAATACAGTAAAGGTTCAATAATTTCAAAAGATGTTTATGGTGTTGGTGGACCAAGGGGTTATTCAGAAGTAAAAAGAGATTCAGATAATAAACAAATTGGTTCTTATCAAGATTCAAAACAAAAAGTATATTTAGCACAATCTTCTAATTATAAAACTGGAAAATCAATAACATATCCAAAACCACAAAAAAGGATAGAAGTAGGTGGAGAAAAAAGAAGGTATGTTGAACAGTTATTAAGACAAACAGGACAAAAAGAATTAATAAAAGAAAAAGTTAATGGAGAATCTGTTATTGATGCAATAATAAAAGACCCTAAAGCTATTGCACAACTAGAAAAAAAAGCAGGTGGTGTATATAAAGAACAGCAAAGAATTAAAGATGAATCTATGGCTATTGCTGAAAGAGAACTTAAACAATATATTGATAGTAAAATAAAAGACCCAACTTTAAGAAAAATAGCATTAAAAAATCAATTATCTTCATTAAAAAAAGGCAGGTTTGTTGATGGTGTTCCTTATGAGATATATAAAAATTATAAAAAACAAGGTGTTAATACAAGTGCATTATCAAGAAAAGAAAAGAAAAACGCAATAGATTTATACATTAAACAACAAGAAGCTATAACTTTCTTAGAAAAACGAATTGCAAATAATAAAGAAGCAAGAGAAGTAGAAGAATATGGCAAATTTAGTTATTTAAGAGATATAATGAATGTTTCTGGGGGAATTAAAGCTAAAGCAGGAGTTGAAGAAATGACTAGACTTCAAAGACAAGAAGAAATAGTTAAACTTGGCAGGAAATTAATGTTAATGAATATCTGGGACCCCTTCACTTTAAAACAATATAACAGTTCTTCTGAAAAAATTAAAAGAAAAGTGTATAATACTTTATATGAAAAATATAATGGTGGTATTAGTTTTTATAATCCAAAAACAAAAACTACTAAATATATTACTATTGACCCTAAAACATTAAAAGTTAAAGAAATAAAAGTAAATCAAGCAAAAGGTTTAACTACTAAAGTTACTGTAAGAGTAAGAGGATTTATTGAACCTAAAGTAATTGCTACTGGTTTTGAATACAGTAAAAAGAATATTCCTTTAATTGTTTCTTATGTTAAAAAAAATGCTTCTATAAATTGGAATAAAATTAAATCAAAGTTTAATGTTAAGAAAGCAAGAGATACTCTTAAAGATACATATAAAAGATTATATGATAATTATGCTTTAAATGAAAAGTTATATGCTCAGAAAAAAATAGATAAAGAAACTTATAACCTTAGAAAAAATTTATTTGATATTACAAAAAAACAATTAGATTTAGCTTCTCTTGTTGATAAAAAAACTGGTGGATTAAGTACTATTCTTTATACAATTAATACTGCTCAATTATCAGGATTTAAAAAATTATTCTCAATAGAAAATATTAAAGATTTAGGTATCACAGCTTATGATTTTTTTATTAAACCTTTTATTAATATTGCTTATAATACATGGAAAGATTATTCAGAATTTAGTAGTTTTTATGTTGCTTTAAATAAAGCACTAATACCAACATTAAAAGCAAATATAAAAGTTAAACAAGGTAAACCTTTAAGTAAAAAAGAACAAGAAGAATTAAATAAATTATGGGATAATTTACTAAAAACTGCTAAGAAAGGCGAAAGAAAAGGAGATTTCTTTGATTATTTATATGTAATTTTAGCTTTAATAACTTTTGGTGCATCAACACAAGTAAAAGGTGGTACTAACATCTTAGCTAAAGGAATAGAAAAAATACAAAAAATTCAATCTTTACCTGGTGTTAGGGGTGTTATTGGTAGAAAAGCAACATTATTAGCAAAAATAGGTGGTAAAGGATTAAATATATATTTTACATCTAATGCTATTGCTAATTATATTGACGACCCTAAACTTTCTAATCTAGCATTAGCTTACTTTTTCACTAAAGGTACAGTAAAAGATTTAAGAAGAACTATTAATAAATTAATTTCAACAAAAACATTACCTAATGCTAAAAACTTAAAATTATCTTATGAAACTCATAAAAGATTAGCTGATTCTTATTCTTATGTTGCTAAAAAGATAAAACCACAATTAAGATTACTAAAAGGTAATCAAAAAACAGTAACTATGGAAAGATATGAATACGCAAAAGTAATGGCAGAATATCATCAAACACAATATAAATTTCAATACTCATTATACAAACAAAAAGATTTTATTCCAATGACAGAAGTAAACCCACCACAAAATGTTAAAAAATGGGTATCTGAACTTGATAAACTTGCAGGAACTAAAACTAATATTAAACTATATCATGCAACAGAAGGGCAAGTTTCAACATTTATGAAAGGTAAAAGATTATTAACATTATCTGATGTTAAAAAATTAATCAAAGACAAAGGTTTAGTTTCTCCTAAAAAACTAAATTACAAGATTAGAGCAAACAACAAATATGATAAAGTTGTATTAGATTTTATAAAAGGTAAAGATATAAGAATTTATGGTGGTACTTCTGTTAGTGCTTATGGTAATTTTTGGGGAAAATTAAAAAACATGAAATGGGGTTATAATGATTTAGATTTTTTTGCTAAAAACCCATTAAAAACTGGTAATCAATTACTTAAAATCCTTAATAAAAAATTCCCAAATGTTAAATTTACTTTAAAACAAGCACAACATAAAGGTACTTATAAAATATTAAAGAATGGTAAAGAATTTATTGATATATCCAAAATAGAAAAAGGTATTGGTAGAGTGTTAGGTGCTGATGGTGTTTCTTATGTTGGTTTAGAATGGCAAGTAACTTCTTTATTTGATAGAATATTGACAGGTAATAAAGTAAGCAAAAGTGTAAAATATATTAATATTATGACTAAAGGTAAAATAAAAAATATTGAAGTAATCCCTAATATCAAAGGTGGCTTTCAGGTCCAATTACCAAGTGATAAATTTTTAGGTGCTAGAAGAAAATATCTTGAAAAATTAACTGGGCAACCTATTAGACAGATGTTCTTCGACCAAGAATTTGCAACTTATTATTTAAAAGATTCTAAAAAACCTATTTTGTTAGTATTTGATAATGCTGTTATTAGTAAATACCCTAAAAAAATCCAAAAACAACTTATTGATTATATTAATGGTAAAATAAAAACAAAAGAACAATACGCAAAATTAATGAAAGAAGCATTAGAATACGCAAACAAAACTCCTAATAAATTCTTACCTGGACTTCCTAAAAACTTTGCACAAGTTGAAGAAAGAGAAGTATTATTATCTTTATTTAGTATTGTTAATGTTAAATTCCAAAAACTTAATACTTATTTACCTGATGGTAGAAAAGTTACTATATTAAAAGCAGGATTAAACCCAATAAAGAAATCCACTTTACTTGAAAGAATAATAACTTTTTGGCAGAAAAGACCTTTAGCTAAATGGAAAAACAAAATATATGATATTGATTATATGGTTAGTCTTGGCAAAATAGATAAAATGACTATGGCTACTAAAAAACCTAGCTTAATTAGGAAATTTAAAACATTAAAAATTAAATTAGTTAATTATATTAATAGATTAATAAGTAAAACAACACGAAAAACTGAACTAAATAAACTAGCAAAAGCATTAAAATCACTTGGTGTAAGTTTCACTACTAAATTTAAAAAAATGTTAAAAGATAAAGGTGCATATAAAAAGATTAAAGCACCAAAGAAAAAACCAACTCCTAAATTTAAAAAGAAAGTTAGTAAAACAAAATTAGACAAACTTAAAGCAGAAGAACGACAAGCTATTAAAAAATTAAATAAAGATATTGAGAACACTAATAAATTAAGAAAAGCATTAATGAATCATTCTTCTTCTGTTAGGTTAAGGGTATTAAGAGGTAATAAAGTTATTATTCCTGTTTTTGTTAGAAGATTATTAAAAACAAAAAGAAGATATTATCAAAAAGGAGATATGCGTAATATTAGAAGGCAAATTGAAAGATTAAGAAACAGGATTATTAGATTACGGAAACGAAAACCAACCCCTAGAAAGCCAACTCCTAGAAAACGACCTGTTAGAAGAAGAATACCAACCAGAGTTCCTAAACGAAAATTAAAACCTAGAACAAGAACTCCTAAAAGAAAACCAAGACCTAGAACAAGAATTATAAAACGACCAACTAGGACAAGAAGACCAAAAAGAACTCCACCAAAAAGAACTCCACCAAGAAAGCCACCTGTTAAAATACCAGTATTTAGACCAATAAAGACTATTAAAGAACTTAAAAGATTAAGAAAGGTAAATGTTTATGTAAAAAGAAAAGGTGCTAAAACAAGGTATTTAAGGGCAAATAAAGGGTATTTAACTCCTAGTGAAGCTGTTAAATTTGCAAGATATGTTACTGATAACAGTAGATTAGCTTCATTCATATTTACACAATCAAAATTAATTAAACGACAAAGGTTCACTATTTCAACTCCTGCATATAAATTTAGAGGTAGGAAAAGAACAAGTAAATTACCAAAAGGTGCAAGAGTAGAAAAAAGAAAATACAGATTAGATACTTCTGGAGAGAAAAAACAGATTTCTGTTGCTAAATTAAGAAGATTATCTAATCAAGCAAGAATTAAAAAATTATTAGAGAGGAAAAGAAAAAATGTTAAGCGAAGAACAAGAGTTAAAAGAGTTAAAAAAAGAAATAGAACAAAACAAAAACCTAAAAAGAGAAATAGAACAAAAGTTAGTAAAACTAAACGAAGAAATAGAAAAAGAAGAAAAAGTAAAGTTTAGAGATTTAAGTTTTCCTTTAAAGTGTGGTGCTATTTATGGCATTTTAGGATTCTGGCTACTTGTAGGTTATATAGTATTTCTAATATTCTTAAGTTTTATTGGTATTTAAAATGGATTATGTTTACACTCCACCTATAAAACCAGAAGGAGAAGTATTAAAAGAGTTAGTTTTAAAACATTGTAATAATATTAATAGTGATATTATTGCATGGCTTATTTTTATTGGTATATTATGGTTAATAGAACCCTATTTTAAGAAAGGTATAACAAACACTAATATTAATAATGGTTTAAAATATTGGCTTATTTATCTGTATAAACCGATAGGAATACTAATACTTACCTTTATTATTGTTTCAATTAAATTTTTTTATTAGATTCTCTCAGGTGGAAAGGTTAAGTTTTACTCTTTTCTTAACCTTTCTGCCTTTATTCCGACAAATTCTGTTATTATTCCGTCTTTATCGACAAGTTTATATATAAGTATAATCATTTATAATCTATTACAATTAAAACGAGGTTTACACAATGGAAGAAAAACTATCAAAAACTATTGGAGTACGAGATTCAACAAAAGAAAAAATGGATAATTTAAAAGTTCATCCAAGAGAAAGTTATGATGACTTAATTAATAGATTAATATTATATCGTAATTCAAATGGAGATTTAGAAGAATGAAGTTTAAAATTATTAATAGAAACAACCAATTAGGGACCCCCCTAGAAACTTATGGGAGTGGAGTATATATTTCTTCTTTAGTAGGGAGAATAGCCATTTTTATATATGCTCTACTTCCTTTATTTTCTGCTTGGGCTTTCCCTTTAATACCAAAAATTAAAGGTTTTTGGATAAGGTACTAATCACTACTTGGTGGGATACATGGGTGCAAGGCAAAAAATGGTTTACGACACACCTCTTACATCATCCATTCATCTATTCCCTAACCCAGATGAAACAAGCCTTGCACCCTTTTTTTTATACTAAAAATGAATCCAATAAATAATTTAATTATAGACGGACAAGGTCAAGTGTTTTATACACAAAATGGAATAAGAATATTAACAAGTTTAGATACTTTTATTGAATTTTTAAAAGATGAACAAAAAAGAGAGAGGTATTAAAAAAATGAAATGTAATTATTGTGGAAATAAAATATATTTTAGGGATAAACACACAATATTAACAGGAGTTAATAAAGAAGATAAATTATTCAAAGAAGATGCTTATTCAAAAGAGTGTATGGTTTGTGATAATTTAGTTTTTGCAAGGATTACTCCTTTAGTGGAAGTGGGAGAATATGATTAATAATAAAAAAACAAGCAGAATGAAACCATTATTTAGTTTTATGTTATTTTTAGCTTTAATTATTATGTTATTAGGTATAACTTTATTTAATATAGATAATCAAAGTAAATGGGAATATATAGCTATACACTTTATGGCTTTATCATTAATACTTAGTTTAATTTTAAATTTAATACTAGAAAATGAAATCAAGTAAACTACTTCCTGATTGGGAAAGAAAAATGTTTGACAGGTTTGAATCAGAACCTCGAAAAGTTAGATTAATAAGATGGCTTAGGAATAGAAAAAGATTACCAGAACATGAGAAGTGATAAAAATGGAAGATATTATGTTAATATGTGATAAATGTGGGACATTATATTATTATGGTCCAGATAACAAAAAAGAAATAAAAAAAGCTGATTGTGGATGCAGTAAATATTCTTATTCAACTGAATATTACCAAAGAAAAAAAAGAGAATTTGATATTGAACTTAAAAAAAGTAAATTTCAAAGGAAATGCAGGTGTTGTAAAGAATATTTTGTAGTTGAACATTCTCTCCAATTATACTGCACTAAATGTAAAAATAAGAGGAATAAAAAATGAGATTAAATCTATTAATAGGAATATTTGAAAATGTTTTATTTATCTTAAGGGATGAAGGCTTTATTTATCAAGATGATGTTCAATCCTTAACAGAAGAATTAAGAAAGAGGTTAGATGCAAAATGGAAAAAGAAATAATAAAAGAACAACCTAATAGTATAGAAATATCAATAAACGCAAAAGGGCAATATTCTGGTAAAGTTAAAGTTTATGCTGAAACAATAGGAGAAGCTATGCAACTTGCAACACAGAAAGCTAAAGAACTTGAAATTATTATTAAAGAAAAAAATGAGGGATAAAGATGGATAAAGAGATATTATTATCAGAAATTAAATCATTAAAAAAACAAATATTGTCTATGCAAGTAGAATTAGCAAGGCTTGATACAAAAATTGCTGAACATTGTAAGTTAAGATGGGAACATATTGAAGAAATAAGCGATAAAATAAGCGAAATTGAAAAAAAGTTAAAATGAATAAATTACAAAAAGAGCATGAAAAACTAATAAAGTTTGAATTAAGTTTAAACCCTAACCAAAGTTTATTACATTTACATAAATGTTTAAGGAGAAGAAATAAAGAATTATTTAATCAAAGAGAAACTTTAGTAAGACATTTAGCTTTTTTAGAACATGATAAATATTTAAGGACTAAAAAAATAGATAATAAAGTATATGTTGAGGTAATAAATAATGAATAAATGTATATTATGCGAATCTTCTGCTGTTAAATATTGTTTACAGCAACTAAAAAAATTTATTAATTATTCTCATTCTGGTTTACATTACATTAACAAAAATAGGTATTGTATAGCAAGGGGTACTCCTAATATTGCAATTATCTTAAAAAAAGCATGGTTTGAAAAGTTTGCAGATAAAGGATTTATTAATCAAACTACTGGATTATCTGAAAGGGGTATTGGAGACACTATAAACTGCGAAAACTTACGAGAATTTATACAAAATGATGTAAAGCAAGTTTATGTAGTATATCAAGATGGAAAAATATATAATATTTCTATACGAGATTTCCTTATGCAATCTCATAGATGGACCAATAAAGAGGGAAAAGAGGTAAGGAGTATTTCTATTCATTATTACGAAAGAATTAATAAGGATTAGAGATACTCTTTTTTTAATATAAAAAATGGTTAAAAAAGGCAATAAAAGAAGTTCAAAAACAGCATATAAAAAAAATTTGAAGTTTACTATTGTTAAGTACATCTATGAAAATAATAAACTACCTGTATTACCCTTATCTTATTCTGCTTTATCTTATCACTTAAAACAGCTTATTAGCGACGGAATTATATTTAAGAAAGGATATGCTACTTGGACTGCTGATATGGATAAATGGGAAGCATCTCAATTCAAAAAAGAAGTTCAAAAACAGCATAGGGGTACTAAAGATATTAGGGGGCATGGTTTTCAATGGCATTTAAATATTCCTACCCAATATAACTGGTATAAACTTAAAGATTATTTAGATAAGAAGGATATTTTATATTATTCTCAATCAAAAGTAAAAGGTATAAGATTACTTATAAGAAAATATAAGGTTTGGTTCTATCCTAATTCAATTATTATATATACTCCTAAAGAAAAATCATTTTATGAATATACTGCAAAGAATTCTTACCAAGATGCTTTATTTGATGTATTAAAGGTTATTAATTCTATTGAAAACACTTTACATATTGATTTACGGATTGATTTTAAATATTGGATTAAACCTAGTAAACAACATTATGCAATATTACGGAATGGGTTAGCAAAAGAATATAATGATAATAATAAAAAACTATATATAAAAGCTGATGATGAAAAAGGGTGGCTTTTAATAGATAAATCTTTAGGTACTGATGAACTTGAAGGAATCCATCCAATCACAGCTAAGAATGATATTGATAAAGTTGTTAAACCTTTCTTTAATGGTCTTAAAAAGCATTTTGAAGCTACTGGCGAATCTTTAACTTTAAATTCTATGCTTGAAATGGTAAAATTACAACAAGACCAAATAGGACAATTAACTAATACTGTTAATCAATTATTATATAAGCCTAAAGAAGAATTAAAGCCACGAGATAATTATTTTGGTTAAATTCCGACAAATTCTGTTATTATTCCGTCTTTATCGACAAGTTTATATATGAGTATAACTATTTATAATTTATTATAAATAAATAACATATAAGGGTTAAAAGATGAATAAGAAAATATATGATAAAAATGTAAAATATATATTAATAATATGTTTTTTACAAGTAAATTTATTATGTTTATTTGCTCTTAATCATTCATTTAAATTATATTTAAGTTTAACATTAGGAATTAATATATTTGGTATTATATTTTGGTTATTAGGATTTTTATCAGTATATACTATTTATGGAACTAATCGTAATTTAGTCAAATAATGAGGATAAGAAAATGAATATATATATGTTAATGGCAGGGACTTGGATGTTAATATTTTTTATAAGTTTTGGTTTAATGCCTTCAAGAGAAGAATATATGTCAAAAAGACCAAATAAAAATGTGCCTGAAAGTTTATTTTTTAATGTTATTTTAAGTTTTGCATTATTTATATCAACAATGCTTACATTTTTAATATTTGGATTCATAATTTAATGTTAATGTGAGGGATAAATATGTTTAATGAAAAAGAAGCTTTAGAAGAATTATACGATAGAGGATTACTAAACGAACAAGGTTTAAGTAGGTATATTTCCTATTTAAAAGATGAGATTGTAGATTATTCAGAAAGAATCTGCAATACTCTTAAAGAATAAGGAAAATGAGGGATTAACAATGGTAAATATAAAAAGAAAAGAATTAAAATTTTATCAATTTGGATTTGAAGAAATAAGAAAAGCATTAAATATACCAGAAGATGAAATTATTAAAGAAATTAATGATGATAATTTATATGGTTGGGAAATAATTACTTCAAAAGATATATCACAATCAAAAGATTAAATGAGGTAATGAGTAGATAAAAAAGTTAAAATGAGTAGAGAAAAAGCTAAAGATATATATAATGCTAAACCTAGTATATTTGGTAATGGTGCTAAGTTAAAAGCATATAAAAAACATATTGGTAAGGAGATGGTAATAATGACAAAAGATAAATTTGAAGAAATTAAAGAAAAAAAGAAAAACTCAAAATTAGTGGATAAAATTTTTGAATTAGATAAAAAAGTAAGTAAAAAATATATTAAACTTGAAAAATGAAACTCCCCAAATTCCTTACAGGAACTTTCCTTAACGCTAATATTAAACGAAATTCCGAAAAAACCCTTACGAGCTTAAAATGAGAACAGATGTAATATATATAGGAGATTGTATTCAGGGTCTAAAAAACCTCCCTGATGATTCAGTAGATTTAGTTGTTACTGACCCCCCTTATAATTTAACTCAAAATAAATGGGAAAAAGAAATTGATTTTAAAACTATATTTCCAGATTTATGGAGAGTATTAAAAGAAGATGGAGTTGTATGTGTTTTTAGTCAAGAACCATTCACAAGCAAATTGATTTTATCAGATTTAAATTATAAATATTGTTGGTATTGGGATAAAGGCAGACCAAAAAATCATTTAAATGCAAAAATTCAACCAATGAGGGCTATTGAGATTATTGTAGTTTTTTATAAAAAATGTGGAAGATACTACCCTATTTTAACTGAAAAGAAAAAACAAGATATTAGAGATAATGGAAATGAATATATCAATGTAAATAATGGTAATTATGGGAAAACCAAAGAAAAATCAATTTTAAATGAACATAGAACTATACCTGTTAATATGAAATATCCAAAAGATATTATTACAATACAGGGAGTTGGTTCTTTTGGAAATGAAAAGACAGGTCATCCAACCCAGAAACCAGAAGAATTGATAAAATATTTAGTTAAAACATATAGTAAAGAAAATGAGTTGGTTCTTGATTTATTTATGGGGTCAGGAACAACAGCGAAAGCATGTTATGAATTAAATAGGAGGTTTATAGGTTTTGAAATAGACCCTGAATACTGCGAGATAGCCCGTAAGAGATTGAAGCAGAAAGTGATAACGGGATTTTTCGGAACTCAAACGAACTCTACGAGTTCGTCGTTTAATAAGGATTTAACGGGAAATTCTGATGAATTTCCCCAAATTCTGCCTTTGGCAGAACTTCGTTAAATCCTGATATTATACGCAATCCTGCTACGCAGGACTTAAACCCCACGAACCTAAGAGGATAAAAAATGATAAAAACAAAATGTTCAGGACTAGGATTGTGTTGTGAAAGTTGTCAAGAAGAGGTAAACCTTCACAGATGTGCCAAATGTGGTGAGAGATTTGAAGATAATGATGAAATATATTGTAAACATCACTCTCATAGTGATTGCGAACATTATCATATATTATGCAAACCAGAGGATGTAGAATAAAATGGTATTACTTGATTCACTATGCAAAGATTGTCAATACAAATACAGAAGTTCAGAACTTAGAGATGAAGAGAATAATAAGTTTATTCATATCTCTAACTTTTGTGAGAAATGTCAAAAAATGTTTTCATAGTCTTAGCTAAGAGACAAAAACCTTCGGAGGTAAAAACAATGGAAAAGAAAAAAGTAAGATATACTGTTTTTGGTAACAGGGGCAGTAATTATAGGGGTTCTGTTACACAGAACTATGCAACAAAAGCAGAAGCAAAAAAAGCTGTTGAAAGATTAAAAGGTTCTGTTAAGAACCCAAGAGTAAAGAAAATAAAAGTTGGTAAATGGATGAAATAAATACGGTTTGTGGGGTTTACTCTACGAGGCGTATAATAGGAATTAAGAGGGAGTTCTTCGGAACTCCCCATATTTTCCTTAACAGGAAAACATCTCTTAATTCCGATATTATACGCAATTTCAAAAAACCCCTTAAAGACGATGGAAACTAACCAAATATACAATAAAGACTGCATTTTGGGTCTAAAAGAGATGCCAAACGAATGTGTTGATTTAGTAGTTACTGACCCTCCTTACTTAATTGGCTATCAAACTAATCATAGAAAAGACAAGCAACACGATTTTTGTTCACAGATACAAAATGACGATAACCCTGAGTTAATTAAAGAATATATTAAAGAGTGTTATCGTATTATGAAACCAGACACCGCAATGTATATGTTTTGTAGTTTTGATATGGTTGATTTTTTTAAGCAGGAATTAGAGAAATACTTTAATGTTAAAAATATGATTATATGGGTTAAGAATAATTGGACTGCAGGAGATTTAGAAGCCCAATTTGGAAAGCAGTATGAAATCATATTTTTAGTAAATAAGGGGCGTAAAAAAATCAACGGAAAAAGAATAACTGATGTCTGGTTTTTTAATCGTGTTGCAGGAGATAGCCAATTACATCAAAATGAAAAGCCAATCGCTTTAATTAGACAATGTATAGAAAAACATTCTGATGAAGGTGCGATTGTTTTTGATGGATTTTTGGGGTCAGGAACTACTGCAGTGGCATCTAAACAACTTAAACGAAAGTATATCGGATTTGAGATAGACCCAAAATACTTTGATATTTGTAAGAAAAGATTAAGTCAGGGGATACTGGCGATTTGGTAGAAAGTTTAGATTTAATACTTTACGAGAAGCAAAAGTTTTTGCTATTAAAATTTAGTATTAATATAATCAAAAGAGAAAATGAGGGATTAACAATGGTAAATATAAAAAGAAAAGAATTAAAATTTTATCAATTTGGATTTGAAGAAATAAGAAAAGCATTAAATATACCAGAAGATGAGATTATTAAAGAAATTAATGATGATAATTTATATGGTTGGGAAATAATTACTTCAAAAGATATATCACAATCAAAAGAAAATATGTAAACGAGGGAAGTTGCAAAGTAAGACTTGTCAAGCATTTACACTTCAGTTTGGGGTGGCTTCCCTCATTTTAGTTTAAAAAAATGAAAAGAAAAAATTAAATAATAAACTTTTTTAGATTTGATAGGGTTGTATATTTTTTATTATCTCTTTGTAATCTATCTAATCTTTTGCCTAATTTATTTTTAGCATAAAAAGTTCGTCTTGCTATATTTTGAGTTGGTGCTCTTTTTGTTGGAATTGCATCAACAATATAATATTTACCAAAACGGTCTTTATTATAGAATACATCAATACCATTTTTTGTTATTTTCATTTTAACTTACCTCGAGTTTAGTTAATAATAATACATTTTAAATATTACATATATATAAACATTTCGTAAAAGCAATCAAAGAAGAAATAAAAAATGACATACTCCCAAATAAATCCGACTAAAGTCGGGGGTTTCTCACGCAGAAGTCTTAACTTAAACCATTTCGGTCAAGGACACGAAAGGTTTAATGTGACTTCCGCTAATACGAGCAACCCTCACGAAAAGAGCCAGTTATCATCTAATTCGGTGATAACATGGCTAAAAACAAATATCCACATTTCAATCCAAAGAAGTATGATGTGCAGGTTAAAGTCGCTGTCGTTAGGCGTGGCTTCCATTGTAAGCACAATATCAACTATCATATTATATGGATTCCGAAATACAGAAAATCAATACTTAAAGGTAAGGTGGCAGAAGTGTTAAGAACAATAATAGAAGGTCAATGTCAGGAAATCAATGCAGAATTACTCGCTTTAGAGATTATGCCTGACCACATCCACTTATTCATAGGATGTAAACCTACTCATAGACCTTGCGAGATTGTGCATAAACTGAAAGGTAACACTTCAATACAGCTTAGAAGATGTTTTCCTGACCTGCGATACTTAGGATATAAACAGCACTTTGGAAAAGGATTCAAAGCATTATGGGCAGTAGGATATTACTGCGGTTCAGCAGGTCATGTAAGCCAAGATGCAGTCAAAAGATATATCTTAGAGCAAGAAGGTAAAGATGTATTTGAATACTCAATATTTGGCGACCCAACAGGACAAACTAAAATAGGTGATTTCTCATGTTAGAATTTAACAAAGTCTATCATGAGGACTGCTTAACCTTTATGAAAAGATTACCTGATAACTATTTTGACCTTATTATTACTGACCCACCTTATGGGATTAATGCCGATGAAAATCAAAATAAAGCAGGATTACAGAATAAAAATAGTGGTTTAGATTCTAAAGCAGGTAGAGGATGGAAAATATACAGACAAACAGAATGGGATAAAGAAAGACCAACAAAAGAAGTCTTTAAAGAGATGTTAAGAGTTAGTAAGAACCAGATAATATGGGGCGGTAATTATTTTATAGATTATTTGCATCCCTCTATGTGTTGGTTAATTTGGAATAAAGGGCAAAGGGGATTCTCTTTAGCAGATGGTGAAATGGCTTGGACTTCTTTTGATAAAGCTATGAGGATATTTGATTATTCAAGAGCGAAGTTTCTTAATTCAGAGAAAAGAAAACATCCAACACAAAAACCAGTAGAACTTGGAAGATGGATATTAAATAAATTTGCAAAGGAAGGAGATTTAATATTTGACCCTTTTACTGGTTCTGGAAGTTTTCTTTTGGCTTGTAAACAATTAGGATTTAGATATATAGGGTGTGAAATAGATAAAGAGTATGTGGAAATTACACAAAAGCGTTTAAGTCAAAAAGTGCTGTTTCCTCTCGCAGAACAACAAGAAGGAGGGGCGATTCCTCCCAAAGATAAATCTTTGGGTATCCTCGCCAATTTTTTATGAGGGATTAACAATGGTAAATATGAAAGAAAAACCATTTAGAGAAGAAATAGACTGCAAATATTGTATGTTTAAAGATATTTGTAGGAATTTTAAAAGAATGTCAAAACAATATTACAGGTTAAAATGAATATAATTTATATAAGAATATCAACTGATGAAGAACGGCAAGACCCAGAACAGCAATTAAATGCGATTCTAGACAAGTTTAAGTTAAAAGAGTATAGAACCCTAAAAGATATAGGAAGTGCTTATAAACTTGATAAAATCCACAAAAGAGAGCATTTCTTAGAAATACTAGATATATGTTTTAATGCTAATACTACTACTATCAAAGATTTATTTTTAGCTAATTATACTAAAAAGAAAGTAAACTTATATGTATGGGATTATTCCAGAATTATAAGAAACATAGAATTTAATGTATTATTTAATATTCTTGCTTATAAATTCGATATAAAGATACATTCATATAAAGATAAAGGATTATTTAGAGATGTTGATTTTGGCACTCCATCTGAAAGAATGGTTAAAATGTTAATGAATACTATTACTGCTTATAGTTCTGAACAATATAGTTATGACATATCAACTAATATAAAGAAGTCTTATAGTAAAGGTTATTCAACTTATGGGAAGAAGTGGGGTAAAGGTTATCGTTCTGTTAATGGAGAACATATATCAATGACAGCAAAAGAAGATGAACAGTTCAAACGATATGTAAAGCATAAACTTAAACATAAACTAAGAAGTGAAGTAATTGAAATAGTAAAGAAAGAAAAAGGAATTGTTATAACTCCTTCTTGGTTAAGTAGAAACTTTTAAACAAACATTCCAGAACCTTTACCACCTAAATAAATAGCCCACTTTAATCTGCCACCAACATTTTTAATTCTTACATATTGCACTTCTTTTCTTAATTGTGTTGCTTGTTTTTGTGCTAATGCTTTTGTAGGAAAAGCATCATATATTTTTAATCCCATTTTGTTTTACCTCGCGAAAGTATTTATAACCTTATCTATATTATAACTTGTATATATATTCTTCGTTTTCTGACAGGTTTGAAAAAACCCTTTAAGGGGTATTTTCTTACTTTTTTGCTTACCACCTGATAAGCAATTACTATTTAATACATATATAATATAGTTTCTCGTCGATAAAACAGTAATATTATTATCTATATTATACTCAAAATAAGGGTTTGAATAGGTTTTATTTTATAGATTATGATTCAAGCATTAATTAAGCTTAATTATTATCTAATCCAAGCATTTTAAAGCTTTATTTGAACTAAATAAGCTTGTTTTGGTGGTTTTTGGCAAACAAACCGTTACTACATAGGATTCCACCATCTTATTATAACATTTCTCTAAAATAATCAATTTTCTAAAAAACTTTTTAAGTAAGCACTATTATTAAGACTATCATGCGAAGAAATTATGATTACGAAAGAATAACATTCACTAACCAGAACTTTAATTTTGAATTCTTCTATAAACAAATGGAAAACACTATAAGTGAATTATCTAACGAATTAGATTTATTCAAATGCAATAAAATTCTATCTTCGTTTATTGGAAATTTTTTCTATGGGGTTGTACTTGAAGATTATAGAGAAAAGATAACTGACATTAAAATTAAACTTAATAATGAAATAAATTCTGATAAAGAAATTGATAAGATTTTAAAGTATTCTAATCAGGGTATTAATATGGCTATGGAATATACTCAAAAGTATTTTTATTATTATAATAAAATTATGTCTTTGTTTGGTTTATTCTTAGAATCTTTAGACCAATCTTTAATGCCTAATACTTATAAAAGTAAAAAGAAAGTTAGGTACTCAAACAATTTATATTTCTTTACCACCTATTCTAAAGTTAAAATGATTATAAGCGAAAACCTATCTTCATTTAATATTAAAAAATTCATAGTGCCTATTAATAGTATAATAACATTCTATTATGCTTACAAATCTTATATAACTGAATCTTCAAGACAAAATATAGAAAAGTCTATTAATTTACTTATTACTTTTGTTTCTGAAAAAGATTTCTTAAATGTACTTAAAAAAGAACATAAAACAACAAATGAAATAAATATATTATCTGAAATAAATAATAGGTTATATTCAATTCTTCTGCATATCTATTCAGAAATTAATGAACAACACAGCTTATATGATTTAAACCCTAAGATTGAGAAGAATGTATATATTGATAAAACAGGGATGTGATATAAATGGGATTAGTACAAATATTTAGTTTATTACAAGATAAAGGGCATGGAATGGCTCTACTTGAAAAAGGAGTATTTTTACAAGATGCTTTAGGACCAACTGGGTTTACAAGTGCAAAAAAAGAATTAAAGATTACTTTAGTAATATTTTTCCCTTTTTTATTAATTGGTGGAATATTAATCCACTTACTAAAGATGCCAATAAGATTAGTTGCAGATGTTAAAAATATGCTAAGAGATTTTTTAATGCGAATGAAAAATGAATAAATGTCATAATTGTAAAGGTAAAGGAATAAATAAATGTAGTAACCCTAATATTAAAGGTGTTTGTTATTATTGTAATGGTACTGGGTTAAGAAATAAAAAGTATAAGAGGAACAAAAATGAGAATGTCTATAAATGATGATGATATAGGTATTGATGTTTCATTTAATGGTAACAAATGGTTAGTAAGTGTTATTGATACAAAAAGTAAAAAAATTAATATGGTTAAATCTTTTAAAAATGCAATGGAAGGATTTGAATGGGTATTAGCGAAAGAATACAAATTATTGAAGAAATAGAATCAATACTTAATAATAATAAAGATAATATTGATTTACCAGAAAATCATAAAGATAGTGTTAAGATTCTATTTAGTGATAGTTCTGTAATTAATTTATGTAGAAATGTTCTTAATAGAGAATTTATGGATAAACTTAATTATGAACAACTAAAAGAAATATCACAAACTTTAAGTTCTGTTTCAAATAAACTTAATGACATTTCTAATAATATAGATATTGAATTATTTTTAAAAGGTGGATACAGGTTAGATTATGATGGATTAGTTAATAAGTTTAATGAACTTGGTCTTAGTAAATTATTTCCTAACATTGATTTAAAGAAATTAACTTCTTTTTATGAAAAACCATTTAGATTCTTAAAAGCTAAATATGATAATAACCTTAAAATAAATTATAATGCTGTTGTTGTTAGAAAATTTATTATAGCTATTTTACAAATGGTATTTAATGAAATGGACCTTTTAAGTGTTTATACTGGTTCAGAAGGTGCAGGTAAAAGTACTTTATGCACACAACATATATATTTAATGTATTATATTTTAACTGAATGTAATATAATTAATTATCCTTATAAAATTAAAAATATGATGTTTTCTTCTTTAAGTACTTTAAGACAAGCAGAAGATGAAATGTTTAGCGAAAAATTTAGATTAATTGCTCTTGATGAAGGTAACGAACTTCATAGACAAAACTGGAAAGAAGAAGAAGTGCAAGTATTCTTTCAAAGGTTAAGGAGAGAAAGATTTAACCAAAGAATAAAATTTATTTGTATTCCAGTTCTAGGAGAACTTATGACGAATATTATTATGAGTAGAGTTAATTTTATTTTTGAAGTATATTCTTCTAATATGAATAAGTTAGGAATCTTAGAAAAAGGTAAAGGTAAAATGTATATTATACCTAGAGGTAATGTAATTTACTCTTATGAACATAAAAAAGAATTATCTGTTGATAAAATTAAAGCAAGTTTATATGATAATTTAAAAGATAAAACTTATCTTAAAGGTATGCCTAGCGAATTAGTAATACAGAAATTTCAGTTTAATGGAACTAATGGATTTCCTAAAGATGAATACATAAAAGAATTAAAATTAACTAATAAATCTTTTACAACTAAAAGTGGTATAAGAATTGCAGATACTACATTATATATTTTGTATAGATTAAACTTGTTACCTAAAAAGATAGGACTTAAAACATCTTCTCCTGAATATGCTTCTTATCATAAGTTCTTGCAACATATAAGAACTTACTTTATTGACAATCCTAGAGTATTCAAAAATGAAGAAGAAAAGTTTAAAGCAAAACATTTACATTCTTAAAAATGGAAAAAGAAGAATTTGATAAAATAGAATTAAAACAATTAAAAGAATTAGAAGATAAGTTATATAATATGTTAGTTGCAATTTAGTTTAAGTTTAATGTTCTTTTAAAAAAAGAACCAAAAGGGGGGATTTTAGTCCTCTTAATTTATTTTTTCACTAGACAAGGAGCCACAACATTTATATACTTGCACATTTAGATACATTTGTAGTCAAATGAGGTTATAATAATGGTTCAAATCAATGTCACATTAAGTTTAAATGAAGAAACTTATAAACAATATCAAAAGTTTTGTGAAGAAAACACAATTGCACTTTCAAAAAGTGTAGAAAAGTTTATGTCAAATAAAATTAATGGTAATAAAAAATGAATAATAAATTTAATGCAATTGAATTGTTTGCAGGTGCTGGAGGGATGGCACTAGGATTAGAACTTGCGGGTTTAGACCATTCTTTATTAGTAGAAATTGATAAAAATTGTGTTGAAACATTAAAACATAACAAACCAAATTGGAAAGTAGAACATAATGATATTAGTAAAGTTGATTTTACAAATATAAAGGCAGATATTGTTACTGGTGGATTTCCTTGTCAATCTTTTAGTTATGCAGGGAAAAAATTAGGTTTTGAAGATACTAGAGGAACTTTGTTTTTTGAATTTGCAAGATGCGTTAAAGAAGTTCAACCTAAAATTTTTGTAGGAGAAAATGTTGAAGGATTATTAAATCATGATTCAGGTAAAACTTTTCAAACGATGGTTGGAATCTTAGAAGATTTAGGATATAATGTTAAATATAAGGTTCTTAATGCAATAAATTATGGTGTTGCACAAAAAAGAAAAAGACTAATTATTGTTGGAACAAAACCAGGAATTATTTTTAATTTCCCTGAACCAATTACTAAAAGTGTATCTTTACGCCAAGTTTTAAAGAATGTGCCAAATTCTCCTGGAACTTCTTATTCTGAAAAAAGAAAAAAAATAATGAAATTAGTTCCTCCTGGAGGTTGTTGGATTGATTTACCTATTGAATTACAAAAAGAATTTATGGGAAAATCATTTTATAGTGGTGGTGGAAAAAGAGGCATGGCTCGTAGAATTTCATGGGACGAACCTTGTTTAACATTAACAACTAGTCCATCACAAAAACAAACTGAAAGATGTCATCCTGAAGAAACTAGACCTTTTACAGTAAGAGAATATGCAAGAATTCAATCATTCCCTGATAATTGGGAATTTAAAGGTAGTATCTCATCTCAATATAAACAAATAGGAAATGCTGTCGCAGTTAAAGTCGCAGAGGCAATTGGAAGACAATTAATATCTGCTTTAAATGGCGATGAAAAAGAAGAAGATTCTTTATTGATGGTTATTAAATTCTCAAAAAATATATAAGTAACAAATATATTGAAGTATGTATCCATATACAAAACTGTATATAGGAGTGCATGATATATAAAAATATAAGAGATGATAATAAATGGATGGCAAAGAACTTGCTATGAACATTTTGAAAGCATTTGGTGTAATTCTAGGAATCATAGGAATCTTAGGTGCAATCACTTTAACAGCTTTCATCATAACTCTTGTATTAGGTGCTATCTTCTACACTGCTGAAAGTGGCGACTTACCTGTTGGAAACAACACTACATCAACACTATCAGATATTGAAGCTGGTTTTATATCAAATATGGGCAACATAACAACTGCAACTGGTTTTGGACTTCAACTATTAACAGTAGTTGTAATCCTTATCATCTTCGGTAGTTTAGTCTATATTGGTGTAAAGAAATACAAGGGTGGTTCAAAGAATCAAGGTGGATATTAATTCGCTTTGAATTTGAAACATTCGGATTAAAGGGAGAAATTCCCTTTTTTCTATCTTTTTTCTAAATTCTAAAAAACTTTATATATAAGTTATGTTATAAGATATAATTATGGTAAGCATTGATATTAATATAAAAAAACTTATTGCTCTTTCTTCCGACATGAAGCGAGAGGAATTTAAAGATTTCTTAGAAAAGTTTGATAAGAAAGATTTTGTTAATTATTTTTTAGAAGATTTTGATAGTGAAGTACAAGGAGATGACATAGATGAGTATTGAAACTGAAAAGTTTAATGAAAAACCTGAATCTTATGAAGATTTAGATGGTCTTTCACAAGATGAACTTAAAGAAAAAGCAGTAGATGAATTTAATATTGATGAAAGTAGATTAAAAGAAGAAGAAGAAAAAGAAGCTATGTTTAGTAAAGATACTGCTGATGCTATTGCTAACCTTGAATATTTTGCTGAAAAGTTTGAAAACACTTTAAGGGGTAAAGTATTAGTTAAGAAAGGTAATAATGAAGAATATTATATACAAAAGAATAAAGCACTTGTTGGAGAATCATTTATTAATCAAGTAACTTCTATAATTAAAACATTTGGTAATAAAGCTATGTTACTTTCTGGCAAAGGAGATAAAGAGTTTTATATTCAGTTTGAAGATGCTTATTTTACTGTTTCTGATATGGTTATTGAACGAAAACATAATATTGATGTAATAAGTATTAGAGGAATTCTAAAAGAAGTTAAAGATACTTTTTGGAATATAGGAAACATTTTAATGAAAACAGGAAAAAACATGGATGTTTATTTTGGCAACTTAGGAAGATATAATAATGATTATGATAAAAAAGTTGATGATATAGTAGGTGCTAAATAAAATGGGATTATTTAAAAAAAAACAAGAAAAAAAAAGCGACTTTGATAAAATTTCTTCTATTAGTATTAAAATTAAAGTATTTAAAGAACTTGGTTCTGGTGTTAGAGTTTGTAAAGCTGAATACATGGCAACAGAAAAAAAGAACGAGTTTGGAGAATTAGTTTCATTAAATGCAAAAACAAAACATGATGAATATGTTGATTTTCAAATGGATTCAATTTATCGAGAAATGCAAATATTATTAAATCTAAGAGGAAAAAATAAAAAAGAAAGACAAGACATATTAAGTAAACGAATAAGAAAACAAGAAAGATTAATATTTTTCCTTGAGAGAGTTCCAGAACTTAATGCTTTATACAATTACCAAGATGAATACGGAAGATTAAGAGATTATAGAGTACTAAAAAATTATATGAATTTAGATACTGATGGTGCATATTTCTATATTGATGAAGGTATTAGAGTATATGAATTTGATGCTATTGATGGTTTCTTAATACCAAGATGGCATGGTTCTGATACTTATTCAAGTTTTCCAGACCACACTAGAGTTAAAAAAATAAAAATACAAACAGATTTTAAGTTTTTAAAAGACCTTGCAGGTTATAGACTTCAAGATAAACTTATTAATTATGGTACTATATTTTTTATAATTTTAATGTGTATATTGGGTATTGAAGCATTTGCAGGTTACAAATTATATACTATGCACTCAGAAGCAACATATAACAAAGCTGAACAATTTTGTATGGATAGTTCCACAGAACTTAATAAAAAATATAGGGAACTTATATCTGATTCAATAGATTTTCAAAAATACATAATTGAGCAAAATAAAGAAAATTTAACGCAAAATACCGAAAATAATATTAAGGACTTAACTCCTAATACTTAATAAAGATGGGTTTTACTAATTTACCACAAACAATTCAAGACTTATACCTTGCTAATTTAGAATTAGGATTAAAGGTTGTTTTAATTATTTTTCTAGCTTTTATTTGTATAAGACAAATAAAAAAACTTAAAGATAATGAAAAAACTCCTTACCTTCTTGTTGCACAAATAAGAGCTATTATGGGTTTTGTTTCTTATGGTATATTAGCAATAATACCTTTTATTTCTTTATTTATATTCTATCCACAGTTTAAGTTTGAAACAATACAATTATTTGCTATGCGATTTTATTTTATTGCAATGTTTGTATTTACAATAATATTCATATTAAATATGTTCTTTTTCACTCCAATGTTTATTATGAAACTTGTAGGTTATGATGCAAATAGTGATAGAACTAATCAAATAATGAACCAAGTTAATAAGTTCATGGGCGATTTTAAATTTAAGAAGAATCAATTTTTAAATAAAATAATGAGGAAAACATAATTAAAATGGGTAAAACAGTAAACACTTATATAAGTAAATCACTTTATTTAGAAATATTACGAGAATTAAAAAAATTAAAAATTAAAGAAAGTAAAAAAAGAAAAAACAAAAAACGAATAACCAGATATGATGCTTGTGAATCACTTGCGAGGAAACTTATAAGATGAATAAAGGAACTTTTTATAACTTACTTGGGATGATTTTAGTAGTTTCTATGCTTTCTGTTTTTGGTATGAGTGCTTATATTTTAGAGTTTGGTGTAATGAATGATTATGTATTTTATGAATTACAAGAACAATCAGAACAACTTGTTGCTGATAATGTTATTTCTGCAAATTATTCTAATATAACTTTAGATATAGCAGAAACATATCAAGAAACAATATATTCAGGAGATAATATATGGTTACTGTTTTATATTATATTTATAATCTTAACAATAGGTTCGGCTTATAGTATGAAAGATTCTAATGATGTAGGGTTATTTATGTTTTTATTTTATGGTCTTATATTGTTTTTATTCTTTGCAGGAATAATAGAAACTTTTACAAGTTGGTTTATAGATAGTATTACTACTAAATTAATACCTAATGCTTTAACATATTTTCCTAAATTTAGTTGGTATATTAATAATATTGGAATAATTAATTTAATCCACTCAATAATATTATTAGCTATTACTAGATTTAATTTTAATTTTGCAAGAAAAGAACAAATAAATAATTCAGAAGTTGAGGCTGTAATGAGTAATGAAGATGAGGTTTATTAAATGTCCGATATTAAATCAAAAGGTAAAACTTGGATTCTTTCTATTTTGCTTGTTTTAGTTATTACTCCTTTTGTTATTGGTATTGGTAATGTTCTTCCTGAATATAATTTCTTAAATTTTTTACAATTAAATGATACTATTTCTAATTTTACTAAAGCAAATCATACTTGGAATGGTACAAATGATTTTTATGGGAATGTTTCTTTTTATGGTAATGTAAGTTTCTATAATTATACAGTAGTTGATTATCAAATATTTAATATAACAAATACTTCTTATGCTTTAAGGTATTGTTACCTTAACGGCAACTGTGTAAGTAATCAAATAACAGATTTAAACACAAGCATATTATATTATAGTAACCATAATAATCTTAATAACTTAGCTTGGAGTGTTGCAGGGCATACAATAGATACTAATTTAAATATGAATGGTTATAATGTTACTAATGCAACAAATGTTCCAAATTGGTATTATAATGCTACTGGTGATGAATGGATAATGGGTTATGTTGGTGATTTAATATGAACAACAATAAAAAAGAGTATTTACAATCTTTAAAGAATTTAATCTTAAAAGGTGGATTAATTGGAGTATTTAGTGCAATGCTTTTACCTAATGTATTTGCATCTAGTTTATCTTTTAGAACGCCTGACGGAGAAAAATATTCAGTAAATAAATCGTTTTTAACAATAACAAAAACAGGTGAAAGTGCAGGTAATCTTAATTTAACTGATAGTAATTTTAATGTGTCTGAAGCACAATTGCAAAACTTGAAAATATCGTCAGTCTCAACTAATTATGATGTTGCAATATATCCAAACGATACATTTACTGCTGGGCAAGAGTTAATAGAGTTTAAACAGTTAAGTGAAACTGAAATATTAAATCTTGATGGATTTCCTTACAAAGATGAAGATTCTACAAATGAATTTCATATTAAAATTACTGATAATGATGGTACAAACACGTTTAACATAACATTAAGGAGTGTGAGATAAAATGAAAGAAGTAATATATGAAAGAATTGATACTGATAAAGTTAAAGAAATAATAAAAGAAACAAAAACATATTTTGAAAAGGATATAGATAAAGAAATAAAAGAATTAGAAACACAAAAGAATTCTATTAGTTTTATTGATATTAATAAACTTGATAAAAACACTTTAAAGAATGAAGACGTTGTTATGGCTATTGAAAATGAAAATGCACAAAGAGAACTGATGATTGGCGAAATTAATGATAAAATAAAACACAAAAAAGAAAAATTAAATAAACTTAAAGAAGCAAAATAAATGACTAAAACATATACTCTTAGAGAACGAGCAACAGGAAATGGTAATCCAGTAGCTGTTGCTGTGCCAAATAGAAGTAATGGTAATTCTGGTTCGTTACCTATTGGAACTACATTTTACTATAAAGTTATAGCTAATGGTTATTCGGATTTTTATGATGATTTAAACGCATGGTTATCAGCACCAAGTAATGAAGTAAATGCAACAACAGATGCCTCTAATAGAGTTATTTGGATTCATTTTGATAATGACGTTTCAGGTCAAGAAGAAACAACTGTTATAAGAACAACTGTTAGTGGTGATTATAACATGACTAATTCTTCTGGAACATTACAAAGACATTTTCCAAGGGTTACTGGCTACAGAAGCACCCACTATATGGGTGTAAGAACAAATAATACAACAAAGTTTGATAGATTTGAAATGACAACTTCTGCTATTGCTTCACTTTCACCAGGAGAAACTATAACAGGAGCAACAAGTGGTGCTACTGCTCTTGTAGTTACAAACCCTGCAGGTGGAACTACATTTAAAGTATGGACTGTTTCAGGTACATTCCAAGCAGGAGAAACATTAAATGGTTCTGTAAGTGGGTTAAGCGTAGGCACATATTCAAGTTTAAGTGCTAAAGATGGTTGGGTTATGGAAGATTTTGATTCTGCTACTGCTTACTGTTTTCCTGTATTTGAAAACGGTGCTCCTTGTTTAGAATTTGATAGTGATGACCCTGATGACCCTGTAACATTACAAGATATATATGAATGGTCAAGGGACAATTCAAAAGATTATATTATAGATGGGTATTCATTGTTTCCTGATGATAGTTATAAAACTTCAAATGGATATAATTTATGTAATATGTTTAGAGTGAATTGTAACTTGTATTGCTCAGGAAACGGAAAAATTGAAGCAGGAACTGGGTTTAGTCAAGCATTAAATAAACACATGTTTAGGTCAGGTAACTTTGAAATAAATAGGGGTTTTATAATTGGAGCATGGCATTTAGGTTTTTATAATACAATAGCTAGAAGTAGTGGTTCAGAGTTTAATGGTAGTGCTAGTATGATGGGGTTACACTTAGAAAATAGTTCTAGTTGTAATAGGAACCCTTATTATCAAACCACTTATGATATAAATTTAAATAATTGTATTGTAGAAAGTTCTGGAAGATGGAACTCTCCAGGAGAAATAAATGATTCAAGAATGATTGTACGTGGAGAAATAGGAAATATTACAGGACAAATTACAGGAAGAAATGCTAGTTTTAATTCTTATATTGCAACATTTTATGCAAAATCAGAAGGTAGATGGAGTAATTTTATTGTTAATGCAGGTTTGTATATGGTTTTTATGGATACTTATTATGTAGGTTATGCTTGTAAGGTTTTAGAATTTATTAACACAACTTGGGAAGAAGGCTTTACTTATTGGGCAAGATTAAAGTTTGCTAGTGTAGGGGCTGATGAAATCTTTTTCGAT
>Ga0180436_10000811_pt1 | contig 31444 bp, 27 predicted proteins | sample SS_ome_2_FD_132434 | JGI IMG/M metagenome (GOLD analysis project Ga0180436, IMG submission 132434) | Hypersaline lake sediment archaeal communities from the Salton Sea, California, USA - SS_3_S_2 metaG | ecosystem: Environmental > Aquatic > Non-marine Saline and Alkaline > Hypersaline >... | reverse complement strand
TACCGCGCCACGCCGGACAACGACAGCCCGTTCTACAACGTCTGCGCCGGCACACAGGACAACCTGACCCAGTGCGGCCCCAGTCGCAACACGTATACAGACGGCATCACCAACGCCGACTGGTGGTTCGTGCAGTTCGGCGACGGCTTCAAGGCGCAGATCGATCCCGAAAACGCCAACATCATCTATGCCCAGTACCAGTACGGCGGACTCGCCCGATTCGACAAGGTCACCGGCGAACGGCTGACCATCACCCCGCAGCCCGGCGCTGACGAGGACGCCTACAAGTGGAACTGGAATGCGCCGCTTATCATATCGCCGCACGACAACGAGCGGCTCTACTACGGGGCCGAGAAGCTGTTCCGATCCGACGACCGCGGAGAAAGCTGGACGGTGGTCAGTCCCGATCTGACTCGCGGCCTTGACCGCAACAAGCTCGATGTCATGGGACGGGTCTGGAGCGTCGATGCCATCGCCAAGAACGATTCGACCTCGATCTACGGCAGCCTGATCGCGGTGGACGAGAGCCCGCTGGTCGAAGGCCTGCTGTACGCCGGTACCGACGACGGCCTGATTCACGTCAGCAGCGATGGCGGCGAAAACTGGGCCACCACGGATTCCTTCAAGGGCGTGCCCGACATGTCGCTGGTCGAGGACATCATCGCCTCGCAGCACGACGCGGATACCGCCTACGCGGTGTTCGACAACCACAAGCGCGGCGATTACAAGCCCTACGTGCTCAAAACCACCAACCGCGGCAAGAGCTGGAACCTGATTTCCTCGGATCTGCCGAAGTGGGGCAGCGCGCACACCATCGCCGAGGATCACGTGGCCCCGGACCTGCTGTTCGTGGGCACGGAATTCGGCGTGTTCTTCAGCAACAACGGCGGCGGCGCCTGGCACGAATTGACCACCCTGCCGACGATTGCCGTGCGCGACCTGGAAATCCAGCGGCGCGAAGGCGACCTCGTGCTCGGCACCTTTGGGCGCGGCGTGTATATCCTCGACGACTACTCGCCGCTACGAACCTCCGAGGCCGACCTGGCCAAGGGTCCGGTGCTGTTCGAGCCGCGTGATTCCTGGATGTATATCGAGGATGCGCGGCGCGGCTGGGGTGAGAAGGGTGATTTCGGCACCGACCGCTTCACCGCGGAAAACCCGCCTTACGGGGCTGTTGTTTCCTACTACCTGCCGAAAAGCCTGTTGACGCTGAAGGAGCAGCGCCTTGAGGACGAGGCGAAAAAAGCCGAGGCCGGCGAAGATACGCCGTACCCGGCATGGGACCGTCTGCGCCGCGAGGACCGCGAAGAAAAACCTTCGGTCATGCTGACCATTCGTGACGTCGACGGCAACGTGGTCAACCGGGTTGCCGCGAAGACCGGCAAGGGCTTCCACCGGGTTGCCTGGAACATGCGTTATCCCGCGCCGAACCCGGTCAACCTGAAACCGGCCGGCAAACGGCTGCCGTGGGAAAGCGACCCGGCCGGCCCGATGGTGCTGCCCGGTGAATACAGCGTGACGCTGTCGAAGCGTGTCGAGGGCCGGTTTGAAGACATCACCGAAGCGCAGAGCTTCAAGCTGAAGCCCATGTTCGATGGCGGATTGGTGACCGACGACCGCGAGGGTTTGCTGGCCTTCCAGCAGAAGACCGCGGAGCTGTACCGCGCTGTCATGGGCGCATCACGCGCCGTCGATGAAATCGACAGCCGCATCGAGCACATGATGCAGGCCGTTACCGACACACCGACTTCGACCGAGGCCCATGCTTCAGCCCTGCGCGCGTTGAAAGCGCGCCTGCAGGAGGTCCAGGTCGGGCTGAACGGCGACGCCACGGTTACCTCGCGCAACGAGCCGGCGCCGATGGCGCTGACCACCCGCGTCGGCACCATCGCTTACGGCACCTGGAACACCCAGGCAGGCGTTACGGGCAACTTCAGTGATTCCTATGACGTGGCGGCCGAGCAGTTTCCCGGCATCCTGGGTGAGCTGAAAGCCATCGATTCCGAGCTGACCGCGATCGAGCAGGAACTGGAAGGCGAGGGCGCGCCCTGGACGCCGTCCCGTATTCCTGACTGGAAGGGCTGATGCAGGAGCCTGCCATGCGGTCCTGAGAAAGCTGTAGGAGCCCGCCATGCGGTCCTGAGAAAGCTGTAGGAGCCCGCCATGCGGGCGATAAGAAAAGCGCCGTGAAAACGGCGCTTTTCTCATTGAAAACCCATTTGCCCGCATGACCGGCTTCTGTAAAGAAACGGGCTCCTACAAAAAAAGCCCCGCGAGCGCGGGGCTTTTTCAGTGAAGGCTTAACTTAATCGGCGACCGGTTTACCGGTGGCTTCGTTCAGCCGCACACGCAGTGCCTTGGCCCAGCTTTTGAGCATATTACGGGCTTCAGCCGTGTTGGAAACCCGGTTCGCCCACTGGGCGTATCCGCGATCGGGCGCTTCCCGCCGGTCGCTGGCTTCCGCGAGCAGGTCCCCGGTTTCGGAGTCCAAAAGTTCGAGTTTCAGGGTCATGCGGCCGGCCGACCTGACGTAGGAACGTGAATTCATTGATGAACTGAGGTCCGGTGCATAAATGTCGAGATCGATGATATGCGGGGCAATGCGCAGCACATCGGGCCCGGCGGCCTCAACGATTTCGTAACCGCCTTTTTCGCCCAGCTCGGTTGCAAACACGTCGTTGAAAAGCGCTGCCAGGTCGTTCTTGATCCGCTCGATATCGCTGGTGCGTACCCGGGTCGCGCTGCCGCGGTTCAGGTCACGCTCCCAGTTCCGGCGAAAGGCCACGGTGGCCTCGTCCAGCATGATCTTGCTGAATTGGCTCCAGTCGGCGTCGGGGTCGGCATAGAGCGCACCGCGGCTGTCCTTTTCGATCAGCTGCAGGCCGTCCGCATTGAGCTCGGGTGCCTTGTCCTCCGCCGCGGCAAGCAGCGGCAGGCTGGCCGCAACGAAAACGAGACTGGTGATGATATTTCTGTGCTTCACGATTCTTCCTCCTTGGACAAATAATCTTTTGCTTACTGTGAACTAATTTTCTCGAGGCCCTCGCGCAAGTCGCGGGCCCATGCCTTGAGCATGATACGAAACTCCTGGTTGTTGCTGACGGTATTGGCCCACTGCAGGTAGCCGCGTCGCGGCGCTTCGCGTTCGGAGTTGAATACGGCGACCAGGTCGCCGCTATGCGCATCGAACAGGTTCAGTTTCAGTTTCATGCGTCCGACGGTCTCGGCATAGCTGCGCTGGATGCCGGGCGCGGAGCGCGGATCCGGCGCGTAGACGTCGAGATCGACGATATGGGGGGTGATGCGAAGCACATTTTTCCCGGGCGCCTCGGCGAGCCGGTAACCGCCTTTATCGGTCAGTTCCTCGCTCAACGCCTTGTTTGACATGCGCGCCATGTCGGCGCTGATGCGCTCCATGTCTTCGCTGCGAATCCGGTTGGCCTGGTAACGGTTCTGGTCACGCAGCCAGTCCTTGCGGAAGGCGACACTGGTTTCGTCGATCAGGACTTCCTCGTAGACGCTCCAGTCGACGCCCGGCGCGCGGTAAATCTCTTGCCAGCGTGTCTTTTCAAGCAATTCCAGGCCATCCAGCGAGACTTCCGCCGCTGCGTCGGATTCCTGGCTCCATGCATCGCCAGCGGCGACAAGAACCAGGGTGAATACGGCCGTAAACAGGGTCTTCATATTTCGCTACCGTTTGTCGAATGAACGATCGTTGATGACATCATAGCAATAGACCGCCCCGTTTTGATTTTGCTTACAAACCGATTTCATGAATTGATGACATTTACAGCCATCTACATGACTGTTGTCAGGGGCCAGGAAGGCCGAAAAATGATAGCGTTCACTGGTTATCAACACGATGGGAAGCACCATGCAAAACAAACCCCGAATTTCTCTAAAGACTCTGGTTGCCGCGTGTTTCGCAGCAGCGTTGTTCGGCTGCTCTGAAAAGGCCGAATCTCCGGCTGAGGCCACCATGGAAACTGCGTCCGATACGGTTGCCGAGGCGCCGGCCCAGGTCGCCGAAATTGCAAACCCGTTCTTCAGCGAGTGGGATACGCCCTACGGCATCCCGCCATTCGACCAGATTGCCGACGAACACTACAAGCCGGCCTTCGATCTAGGTCTCGAGGCGATGCGCGCCGACATTGCGGCGATCCGCGACAACGAGGACGCGCCGACCTTCGAGAATACCGTTGAAGCATTGGAAACGGCAGGCAAGGACATCACTCGCGTGGTGAACGTTTTTGCCAATGTCAGCAATACGGACACCAACGATACGCTGCAGGAACTCGAAGTTGAATTCTGGCCACGCCTGACCAAGGAAACCGACGCAATACTGATGGACGACACGATTTTTGCCCGGGTCAAGGCCGTTTACGATAATCGTGAAGCGCTGGGCCTGGACGAAGAGGAAATGCGCCTGGTTGAGCTGACCTACCGGGACTTCGTTCGCCGTGGTGCGATGCTGGATGCCGATACCAAGGCGCGCGTCAAGGAAATCAACGCCCGTATTTCCGAGCTGAACACCGTATTCGGCCAGAATCTCCTCAAACAGACCAAGTCGTTCGAACTTCATGTCACCGAGGAAGCCGACCTCAGCGGGCTGCCCGAAAGCATGATCGGTTCCGCCCGCGCCAAGGCCGAGTCGAAAGGGAAGGAAGGTTGGGTCTTCGGACTCGACCGCGGCACCTACGAAGGCTTCATGACTTTTGCGGACAACCGTGAACTGCGCAAGCAACTCAACGCGGCTTACCGGTCCCGCGGCGCCCAGGGCGACGAGCAGGACAACCGCGACGTGCTGGCCGAAACCGCCAAGCTGCGCGCGGAACGGGCGCAGTTGATGGGGTACGAGAACCATGCATCCTTCGTTCTCGAAACCAACATGGCCAAAACGCCGGAGAAGGTCGAGTCGTTTCTTCAAGAGGTCTGGACGCCCGGCCTTGAAAAAGCACGGGCGGAACTGGCCGAGATGCAGCAGATCGTCGAGGAAGAAGGCAATGACTTCATCATCGAGCAGCACGACTGGTGGTATTACGCCGAAAAGCTTCGGCAGAAAAAGTACGCGCTGAACGAGGACGAGGTAAAGCCATACTTCGAGCTGTCCAACGTTCGCGATGGTGCGTTCTACGTGGCCAATCAACTGTTTGGCATCACCTTCGAACCGCTCGAGGATGTGCCGGTCTGGAACCCGGTCGTCCAGCCCTACCTGGTGAAGGATGCGGACGGATCCGAACTCGGCGTATTCATGCTCGATTACTACGCCCGTGATTCGAAGCGGGGCGGCGCCTGGATGAGCACCTACCGCGATGCCAGCAACGTGAATGGTGAAAATATCCGCCCGATCGTGACCAACAACCTGAATGTTGCGGTTCCGGCCGAGGGCGAACCCACGCTGCTGAGCTACGACCAGGTCGAAACCCTGTTCCACGAGTTTGGCCACGGGCTGCACGGCCTTCTGACCCAGGTGCGCTACTCGCGCTTCTCGGGCACCAGCGGCACACCGCGTGATTTCATCGAGTTCCCGTCCCAGTTCATGGAGCACTACGCTGCCCAGCCGCAGGTGCTGGCGGTGTACGCGAAACATTCTGAAACCGGCGAGGTCATACCGCAGCAACTGGTCGACAAGATCATTGCGGCCAGCACGCACAACCAGGGGTTCGCGACGACGGAATACATTGCCGCATCGCTGCTCGACATGAGCTGGCACACGATGACTCCGAACGAGGCGGCCGCGGTGGAAGACCCGGTGAAATTCGAGAACGAGACCCTGGCTGCCTATGGCAAACCGGGCGAAATCGAGAGTCGTTATCGCAGCCCGTACTTCTCGCATATCTTTGCGGGCGGTTACTCCTCGGGTTACTACGCCTACCTGTGGTCGGAGATCCTGGACGCTGACGGTTTCACCGCGTTCAAGGAAAGCGGTGACATTTTCAATCCCGAACTGGCTGCCCGCCTGAAGAAAAACGTCTACCAGGCCGGCGGCTCGAAAGACGCGGATGAGTTGTATCGGCTCTTCCGTGGCGAGGATCCGTCGATTGACGCCCTGCTCGAAATTCGCGGGCTTGACCAGTCCGGTCCGTAGGGCCTGATCCGGCCAATACGAAAACAGGGGGTCAGAGCAGCTCAGCTGCTCTGACCCCGGTCCTGGCCGTCTCAGGCCAGGAAAATAGCCCCGGGCCTTGCGCCAGGTCCTCTCTGCCGCTTGTCCCCGGGGCTATAATGTGCCGGATTTCCACTGCCTTTCCCGAGGAAAAATCATGGAAAAACGGACCGCTTTCCCACGAGTCTTCTGGGTCGCCAATGGCATCGAGGTGCTGGAACGTTTTGCCTACTACGGCATTTATTTCGGTTTCGGCATTTACATGGCTTCGCTGGGCTACACGCGCGCCCAGTTGGGTGTGGTGCAGAGTATCTTCCTGCTGCTGTCTTACGGCATTCCGGTCATATCAGGCACCTTCGCGGATAAATACGGCTTCAAGAAAGTCCTGATCGTTTCCTACCTGGCCTATTTGCCGACCATCCTGCTGCTGATTTACACCAAGTCGTTCTCCGGCATCGTGCTGACGATGCTCACCATCGGCCTTGCGGCAGGCATTTTCAAACCACTGATCGCCGGCACGGTCCGCGCCTTGACCGACCGCAGCAACAAGACCCTGGGTTTCGGCATTTTTTACGCCATGGTCAACATCGGCGGCTCCTTCGGGCCCATCGTGCTGGGCAAGCTGCGTGCGATCTCCTGGGACCTGGCTTTCATGGCCGCCGCCGCCGCCGTGGTCGTCATGCTGCTGATCACGATCTTCTTCTACGAGGAACCGGAGCGCGAATACGACGACGTTTCCCTGGGGCAGAAGTTCAAGGACATCGGCATCGCGCTCGGTGACATGAAGCTGACCACGCTGCTGATCATCCTGGGCTTTTTCTTCTGGCTTCCGTTCTGGTGCTTCTTCAACCTCTGCGCGGTTTACGTGGACGGCAATATCGATACGGCCAGGTTGTACGAGGGCATGGCGGCGGTGCTGGGAACCGGTGTGGCCGGCTTTTTCTCCCATGTCGACGAGGACGGAACGCGGAGAATCCTCGGAGAAACGATTTCACATACCGGCTGGATCATAATGATTTTCCAGATATTTGTTTCACGGGCCGCTGAGAACTTCCGCGCCATCCCGACCTTCATGGTCGGCCTGCTGCTGATCGCGGTCGGTTTCGCGGTCATCGGTTATGCGAACGTTTCCGTGCCGGGCATGATTTTCCTGGGCATCATGTTTTTCGCCGTCGGTGAAATGGCGGCATCGCCGCGTATCCAGGAATACATCACGTGGATCGCGCCGAAAGAAAAAGCGGGCATGTACACCGGCATGATCTTCCTGTCGGTGATGATCGGTGCCGCGCTGAGCGGCGTGACCTATACCTCGCTCTATGGAGTTTTCGAGGAGATGGGTCACCCCGAGTACGTCTGGTACGTGCTGGGCGCTCATACGGTCGCGGGTATCGTCGTGTTGCAGCTGTTTTTGAAGATCGCCGGTGAACTCCAGGAACGCGACGAGTAGCGTTGGAGTTCGCCATGCGGGCGCTAGAAAATGCTGCGAACGCGGCGGGTTCCAGTTTCAGGTATTGATCGCCCGCATGGCGGGCTCCCACGGAGTTAGCGATAGTGTTGATTAAAGAAAAGCTGGGGCAGGCCGTCGAACTGCTGAACGAACACGGGCTCGATTGCTGGCTGACCTTCGTGCGCGAGAGCGGCATCATGCGCGACCCCATGATGGATTTCCTGTGCGAGGCGAACATGACCTGGCACTCGGCCTTTATCGTGTTCGCCTCGGGCGAGACGCATGCGATCGTCGGCAACCTGGAAAAGAACACGCTGGACGAGATGGCGGTTTACCAGCGGGTCACCGGTTACACCGAGGGCATCGCGAAGCACCTGCACGAGGTGCTGCGCGAGCACGACCCGAAAACCATCGCGGTGAACTGGTCGGAAAACAGCGAAGTCTGCGACGGGCTGACGCACGGCATGTACCTTGTGCTGAAAAAGCACCTTGCCGGTATGGGTTTCGACGACCGCATGGTTTCATCCGAGAAACTGGTATCCAGCCTGCGGGCGCGCAAGACAGCGGCCGAACTGGAGCGCATGAAACGGGCGGTGCGCCACACGCTGGATATCTACGACGAAATAGCGGCCTTCATCCGGCCGGGCATGACGGAAAAAGACATCGCGGCTTTCACGACGGCGCGCATCCAGGAACGCGGGCTCGCACCCGCCTGGGATCCCGATCACTGCCCCGCGGTATTTACCGGCCCGGACAACAAGGGGCCGCACTACCACCCGACCGATCTCGTGGCCGAGCGCGGCCACATCCTGAACATGGATTTCGGCGTGAAGGTGGATGACTACGTCTCCGACATGCAACGCACCTTTTACCTGCTCGAAGAAGGGGAGACGAAGGCGCCGGATGATGTTCAGCGCGGCTTTGACACCATCATCGAATCAATCGAATGCGCCCGGCAAGCGCTCAAGCCGGGCGTTGTTCCGCATGAAGTGGATGCCGCGGCGCGCGACTACATCGTCTCCAAAGGCTACGGGGAGTTTCCGCACGGACTGGGCCACCAGGTGGGCCGCTTTGCGCACGATGGCAACGCCCTGCTGGGTCCGACCTGGGAGAAGTATGCCGGCAAGGTCTACCAACCGGTGGAAGAGGGCATGGTCTTCACCATCGAGCCGCGGCTTCGCGTGCCGGGGCGCGGTGACGCCACGGTCGAGGAAATGGTGGTGGTTACGCAAGACGGCGCCGAGTTTCTCGGCCCGCCGCAGAAGGAAATTTTCCTGGTTTGATTCGGGCTGTTACGCGGGTTTCTTCAATGCGGGGCGTTTGGCCGGCGGCGGATCAGGATCGTGGCGGGCGAGTTCATTCCTCGATCATGTCAAAGGCTTTTTGCAGCCTGTCGGCCAGGACATCGATCACGTGAATCGTGAAATCCGGTACGTGTCGCAGCAACGATTTGAAGCTGGCGTCGTCAATCAGCGCCAGCACACAGTCCGTTCTGGCCGTGACCGTCGCGCTTCTCAGCTCCGAGTTGATCAGGGACATTTCACCCACGATCTCGCCGCTTGCAGCCGTTGCCAGGACCTTGCCCTTCAGCGTGATTTCGACCTCGCCTTCCATGACCACGTACATCAATCCCCCCTCTTCACCTTCGGTCATGATGACATCCCCGGCGGAAAACCGGACCAGGTCTTCGGAATCCCTGAAAATTTCCAACAAATCCATTTCTTATACCCCGTCGTCTCGGAGGTTGCTCAGTTCATTTGCTCGGAGATGAAGCCATCGACCGTTCGCAGCCTCTGTGCGAGTGCGGCCATCGCGTGAAGAGAGAACTCGGGCTGGGTCTTGATGAACTGCTTGAACTGATCCAGGTCCAGTTTTGCCACGACCACAGGGGTCAGCGCAACGGCGGTCAGGTTGTGCGTCTCGGAATCGATGATCGCCATTTCGCCGATGATGCCGCCTGCATCCTCGCTGCCCAGGACTTTGTCCTTGATGAACAGCTGAACGCTGCCGGAGAGAATGGCGTAGATGGCCTCGGCCGGGTCATCAGCACGAAAAATGGTTGCACCGGTATCGAATGTCTCCCGGTCATCCCAGTTTTTGAACAAGCGGTCAAAGTCCACGGTGGGCGTCCTTCAAAACAGAAATTACCTTGATGTTTCCTTGTCGAGTTTACATCAGTGGGCGGGACGTTGACGAGGCATTCGAGCCGAAGAATCTCATCGTGCGAAGGTCTCCCCGAAGAAATCGCCCTCATGCCAGCGCGGACGCTCCAGTTCATTGGCAACCTTTTTCCCAATGTCGAAGTTGATGCGCGTGAAGCGGGCGGCCGCGGCGTAGTCGATCGGCAGCATCGTATCGTCGCTTGGCGTGTGGTAGTGCTTCTGGAGGAAGCCCTCGAAAATCGCCCGGGTATCCGTTACCCCGTCCATCGATGTTGTGCCGGTGACCAGGAACACCGACGGCACGCCCTGTTGCACGAAGCGGTAATGATCGCTGCGCACAAATATGTTCTGCTCGGGAAACGGATCGGGCGTCAGCGCCACGCCGGCCTGTTCGGCGGCCAGCCGGACCGTGTCGCCCAGCGTCGAATGTTCCGCGCCAAATGCGATCACATCGCCAAAATCATAGAGCAGCAGCGGCATGTCCAGGTTGACGACGGCAGCCATGTTGGCAGCGGGGACGGTCGGGTTGTGTGCGAAGTATTCCGAGCCCACGAGCCCTTTTTCCTCGGCAGTAACGGCCAGGAACAGCACGGAACGCCGCGGCGCTTCCCGCTGCGTGAACAGGCGTGCCGTTTCCAGCATCACCGATATGCCCGAGGCGTTGTCCAGAGCCCCGTTGTTGATGGCGTCGTCGTGGTCACCGTGCAGTTCGCCCAGGTGGTCCAGGTGCGCCGTGTATATCATGAACTCCGCGTTCAGCAGCGGATCGGAACCGGGCAGGTAGCCCGCCACGTTGGGGCTGCTGATCGACTCGTGCCGGCTGGCCTGGCGCATGAGAATTTCGCCGGGCAATGCAAAGGTCGGCAGCGGTTCGCCCGCTTCGTCTTTCGCCAGCAATTCGGCCAGGGAAAATTCGGCGCCATCGAACAGGACTTCAGCGGCGGGGGAGTGCAGCACGACGCCACCCTGCATCGACGGGAACGCCGCGAACACCTCCCCATCCTGGTCCAGCCAGCCCATTGCGGGCGTGCCGGCCATCGATTCCACGCGCTCCCAGGCAAAGCGCTGCTCGGCCCTTGGCGTATGGATCCTTATTGCGCCGACTGCGCCGCGGCCCGCCAGGTTTTTCATGATCTCGCGGCTGGATGCGAAGTGCGCGCCTTCTTCGCTGGGAAACCCGAGCGGCTGCCCGGCAAGAATCACGGCAACTTTGCCCGCCAGGTCGATTCCCTCAAAGTCGCTGTAGTCCAGCAAGGGGGCGTCGATACCATAACCGGCGAAGACCATTTCGGCTTCGACTTTCGATTCGGTGTGCGCCAGGCTTGCGCCGCGGTAGAACTCCTCGACATAGCGAAACGCACGCGATTCGTTTTTCCCCACCAGTTTCAGCGTGACCGAGTCCTGATCCAGCCAGGCCCGGCGCAGCGGCACCGGCTGAAAATAGCTGCCATCCGTTCCGGCCGGCTGCAATCCCATCTGGCGGAACTGGCTGGCGACGTAGGCCGCGGCTATGGCGTATCCGTCCGTGCCCGGCTGCCGGCCGCGCAACAGGTCGTCGGCAAGGAAGCGGATATGCGCTTCCAGGCGTGACTGGAGCAGCTTATCCGGTTCCTCGGCCCGGGCCGGGGTCGTAAAAAACGTCAGCAGGATGAACAGGATGAATGCTTGCCGCATTGCTGGACTCTCCAAGGGTAAAAAAAGAAAGCACAATACCATGATTCGTCAGCGGTCAAGCGACAGCCAGGCCAGCCGTGTTTTCATGCCGGTCGTCAGTGTTGCGCGGCGCCGGCCTTCACAAGGCGCGGCCAAAAGAACGCGATACTGGCTGTGCCGGTGCCTCAACCCGCGAAGGCTGCGGTGAGCTTGATCAGCGCGTAGATAGCATATAGCGCGAATATGACAGCGGCTTCCCAGCGCTGAATGCCCCGTTCGCGTATGAAAAAAAACAGGACCACCGCGGTCATCGCGGCAAAGTAAGGCACTTCGAAGCGAAGCATCCCCTTATCGAAGCTCAGCGGCGCAATCACGGCTGCGGCACCGATCGGCACCAGCAGATCAAAGACGGTGCTGCCAATCAGGTTGCCCACCGACATGCTCTTGTGGCGCTTGAGCGCCGTCGCGATCGAGATCGTCAGTTCCGGCAGGCTGCTTCCGAGCCCGATCAGCAGGATGGCGACCAGGGCGTCGCTCAACCCCAGGGACCGGGCAACGTTCACGGCCGATGAAACGGTCAGTTCTGCGCTGCCCACCACGATGGCCAGGCCGATGACGAGGTACAGGAGGGAACGGAAAACCGGCAAATCTGCCGCTTGCTCATTGCTGTCTTTGTCGTTTACTTCGGTCAGCAGCGCGACGAGGTAAACCGCGTAAAAAAGCAGCAGCGCCAGGCCCTCGCTGAAAGTCACCTGGCCGTCGTGACCGAGCAGCGCGAGCAGCCCGACAGCAGCCAGCAGCATGCTGCCGTGCCGGTAAACGATGCCGCGCGGCAAGGTCAGGTACACCAGGAGGCCCACGAGGCCGAGGACGAGGCCGATCTGGCCGAGTGAACTGCCCAGGGCGGTGCCGACGACGACGTCCGAATAGCTGCCGCCGGCCAGGTTTTTCAATCCCGCGTCGATCGCCACGGCGAGTTCGGGCAGGTCACTGCCAATGGATAGAATGACGACGCCCATGATGAACTCGGACACGCCGTAGCGATTGGCCACGGCAATCGCGCCACGGATGGTGACTTCCGTGCCAAACCAGAGGCCTGCAAGCCCGAGAATCAGATAAGTGAAGTCCATGCGCAAGCAATGTCATTGGGATTGAATACCCGTAACTTTACGACAAGTGGGATGCAGCTTTCAGCATGAGAAACCAAAAAACAGGTAAGCGGCCGGCAGCGGAATTAAGCAGAGATTCAGAGTCATTTTGTATACTGAAACGTGCGGTACCGGCCGCTAATCCTTCGCCAGATTATTCATAACTGTCGCTCGAGCAGCGCATAACAAGCGAATAACCTCCCGACCGAATAGCGGCGACGGTCGCTTTGATGTTTTCGAATCAATTGGCCAATTGATGGAGGTTAGCGATGAAATGGACCCAATGGATGCTTGCATCGGCGATGCTCTGCACCGCTCCGGCAATGGCACAGCAACAACAGGGATTCCTCGAGAATCCAGCCGATTTCAGCGACGAAAGCGGAATCGGCGTCGTTTCCGGGTTTCACTGTACTGCCCAGGTCATCGAAGTCAAATTCGATGATTACGATCCGATCACGGCAGCCAGCGGCACCGGTCGCCTCGATACGGAAAACTACTGCGGCGGCAATACCGATACCGGTTTCGCCTTGCTGTGGAACTGGAACATTCTCGGCCCGGGTCAGCACACGGTGCGAGTGCTGGCTGACGGCTTTGAATTCGACAGCGCCACCGTGATGGTGCACACCTTCGGGCAGGAGTTCGTCAGCGGCGCCATGGCCGAGACGGACATCATCCTGCTGGACCAGGAAAAAGAGGTGTACATCCGCTGGCAGGAACACAAGCAGAACTTCGGTATCGTGGGTATCGAGCCGTCAGACTTTACGCCGGAGCTGCTGATGGCCGCGGTGGCCGGCGACTGGAGCGGCAGCTGGTATTCACCGTTGGGCACGGGCAGCATCAGCTTCACGTTCACCGAGTCGGCCTGGGGCACGCCGCAGTTGGAAAACTTTCAACTCACCGGCACGGGTTGCGCCGAGGGTGGTTACAGCATGGGCGCCCCGTTCGATATCAATGACCCGATATTCGAGATCTCGATGGATGACGGCTCGACCCTGGAAATAGAATTATCGGCAACCGAGAGTGTTTCCATGCTGGGCGGTGATTTCTATTTCGACAGCGGCCCATGCCAGGAAGCCGAGGGCATGTACTACATGTTTCGCAATTGACGCCCGGTCGAACGGGACCTTTTGTCAGGGGTGCCGGCGGATACGCTCCTCAGCCCTGGTCGTAGGCGTCGCAAGGTGCCCGGTATTTTTCCGGCACGTTGGGCGGACATTTGCCGCATTGCTCGTTGCCGGGCACGGCGTAGTCGATCTTGCGCGGGTAGGGCAGGTCCAGTTCATCCATGATGGTGACGAATTCTTCGATCGTCTTGCCGCTGCCCAGGCGCGGGTTGCGTGTTTTTTCCTGCGCGATGCTGGAGACGAAGCGCCCCTTGTAGTCGTGCCCCGGGTATACCAGGGTCTCGTCGGGCAGGACGAACAGTTTTTCGTGGACGCTGCGGTACAGGGTTGCGGCATCGCCTGACTGGAAGTCCGTGCGTCCGCAGGCGTCGATCATCAGCACGTCACCGCTGAACACCATCGGGCGCGCGCCGTCGTCGAGAAGGTAGGCATGGTGGTGCGAGGTGTGGCCTGGTGTGAACAACGGGTGCAGCAGCAGCGTGCCAACCTCGAACGGCGTGCCTTCTTCGACGCCGATATCGGCGCAGCCCGGCATTTCAATCGCCGGATAGGCCACTTTGCAGCCGGTCAATTCGCGCAGCACGCGGGCCCCGGTCAGGTGATCGGCGTGGTGGTGGGTTTCCAGCGTACAGGCCAGGGTGAGGCCCAGTTCCTGCAGAACGTTCATGTCCCGCTCCACGGTATCCAGCACGGGGTCGATCAGCACGGCTTTGCGCGTATCCGGGCAGCCCAGCAGGTAGGTATAGGTGTTGGAGTCTGGTTCTATAAGTTGCTTAAAAATCATTGAGATATTGCTCCTTTCTAAAACCGGTGTCAGAGCAGATCAGCTACTCTGACTCCATGTTTTCTCCTGTCTCCGGGTCTTCTCTTCAGGCCGGCGGGGTGTAATCGTCGTAGTACCGGTGCACTTCGTCTTCGCGGCCGAAGGTGGTCAGGATCAGCGCTGCGCGGATCCACATGCCGTTGCGCATCTGGCGCCAGTACATCGCGCGCTTGTCGTTGTCGATGGCGGTGCTGACCTCGTGCCGTCGCGGCAGCGGGTGCAGGATAGCGCAGTGCGGCTTGATGATATCCATGTGCTCGGCGCCGATGTGGTAATCGGAGGCGCCCGTGGTGCTGTGCCCCTGCGTGTCCCATTCGTCCTGGATGCGCGTCATGTAAATGGCGTCCGCTTCGTGCATCACCGATTCGAAATCCTTGGTGAGGTGGTATTCGGTACCGGCCTTGTCCAGCAACTCGAGAATATCCTGGCCGATCTGCAGTTCGTCCGGTGCGACAAAATAGATCTTCACGCCGTCGAACAGGGTCAGCAGCCAGGCCAGGGAGCGCACCGTGCGCCCGCGCGCCAGGTCGCCGACGAAAACGATGTTCTTGTGGTCGATCCCGCCGGTTTTCTCGAAGCTGCGTTGCAGCGTGTAAACGTCCAGGAGCGCCTGCGTCGGGTGCTGGTCCGCACCGGAGCCGGCATTCAGCACGGGCAGTTCCCGCTTGGTCTGCGCCATCATCCAGGCCACGCGCTCGGCGAAACCGCCGACCGGGTGGCGCATGATGATCATGTCGACGTATGAACTGAAGGTGCGCACCGTGTCTTCCGGGGTTTCGCCCTTGACCTCGCTCGACGTCTTGCTGTCGCGCACGTCCATCGTGTCCAGGCCGAGAATCTGGCAGGCCGCGTTGTGGGACAGGTACGTCCGGGAAGACGGTTGGGCGAAATACAGCATGGCGCGCTTGTCCGAAAGCAGCGTTTTCAGGTAGTTGGCCCCTTCGCGGCGCTTGTTGATGCGCTTGATGCGGGTCGCCAGTTCACACAGTTCCTCGAGGTCCCTGCGGGTGAATTGCTGGGCGATCAGGGTGTGCCGGACCTCGCCGTGGAAGTAGGGCCCCTTCTCGATCACCGACAGGGCCTTGAATTCTTTCCAGGAAATGTTGCCGAGTTTCTTTGTTTCGCTCATGGTGGTTCGCCTCGTGACACGATTCGGATGACTGCGAGCATACGTTATCAGACGCTGGCAGAAATCAGCCTGATCGAACTCAAGCAGCCTTCAGGCCGGCGCGGCACAAAATCCCGGTCAAAATTCCGGGTTACGATCAGCGCTGTTTCAGCAGCCGGCCGTGCCGTCTGAGCACGCGCAGAAAAGCCCGCATGGGGGAAATCTCCGGGCGCGCTTTTCCATTTTTTCCCAGTTCCTCGATCTGTACGTAATACCAGTAGATGATGCTGAACGCCGCCATGATCCGCACCGGTCCAAGCCGCTCGAGAAACGAAAGCCACGCCGGCAGGCCGCGCAGCCGGTCTTCGTAGCGGTTCAGCTCCTCGACACCGGACAGCAATTGGCGCGGCGCGTCGGTGTCCACGCACATCGGCCGTCCCAGGCCGACCAGGTCGGCGGCGCCCTCGCGCACCGCCTGCTCGATGACCCGGCGATTGCGAAAGCCGCCGGTCACCATCAGCGGCACCTTGACTTTTTCATGCATCGCGATCGCGAAGTCGACAAAGTAGGCTTCGCGCATCTTCGTCGAGGCCTTGACGTTCTGCGCCTGCTCCGGTTCCAGGCCCTCGATGCCGACGAGCTTGGGCTGCTCGTAGGTTCCGCCGGAAATCTCGATCAGGTCGACGCCGCCCTCTTCCAGCCACTGGGCGACCTGCAGGCTGTCCTCGAATTCAAAACCGCCTTTCTGGAAATCGGCGCTGTTGAGCTTGACCGCCACCGGAAAGTCCGGCCCGACGGCCTCGCGCACCGTCTTCAGTACGCTCAGCAGCACCCGCGCACGGTTGCGCAGTTCGCCGCCGTAGGCATCCCCGCGCCGGTTCGACTTCGGGCTGAGGAATTGCGACAGCAGGTAGCCGTGCGCGGAGTGAATCTGCACACCGGTGAAACCCGCCGCCTTGCAGGCTGCGGCGGCGATGCCGAAACGGCGGATGATGTCGCGGATTTCCAGTTCGCTGAGTTCCACCGGTGTTCCGAACTGGCCGCCCGGCAGATCCAGTGGAACCGCGGACGGCGCCCTCGGTTCCGGGTTGACCCTGGCGGGCGTCTGGCGCCCGGCGTGACTGATCTGGGCCCAGAAATGGTTGCCGCCCCGCGTTGCCACGCGGGCCCATGATCGCAGCGCTTCCTGCAGCAGTTCGCCGGGCTCGCCGTCGATGATCACGTTGCCGGGCTGCTCGAGGTGCTGGCGGTCGACCTGTATGTTCCCGCTGATCAGAATGCCGGCGCCGCCGTCGCTCCACAGGCCGTACAGGCGCTCCAGTTCAGGGGTGGGCTCGCCTTTCATGGTGGCCAGGCCCTCGGTCATCGCCGCTTTGACAATGCGGTTGCGGACCACCGCGCCGCAGGGCAGGGTGATCGGGTCTTCCAGCCGTGTATGCCGGTTCATTGCTCAGTTTTCTCCCGCTTCGCCCGGGTTTCCTGTTCGGCGGCATCCAGGGCCTCGAAGGCGGCCTGGCGGCTGTCGAATTCGAACACGCTCTGGATCGGGCAGCTGCGGCCGCCGGCCAGGATCGAGTCACGACCACCGCAAAACTCGGTAAAGCGACCGCTGAACGCCGCTCCGAGGCTGGTGGCCAGTTCCGGACAGCGGAAGCGCGTGATCATCAGGTAGTGTTTTCTGAACTTGCTGCTGACGCTGACCGTCGAGTCGTCAGGTGCGCCGTAACCCGATATGTCGCTGACACGAACGCAGGCCCGGCCGTTCTGCCCCGTGATGTCGCGCAGCGCCGTGTCCAGTTCCGTGGATGGCGGCGTGGAAGTAGCCGCGCAGGCCGACAGCATGAGCGAGGCAGCGGTGGCAGGCAGCCAGTTGAGGAAAATCGTGCGACCTTCCCGTTCAGGATTCACGGCCCGGTCCCATTCGGTTCGCCGCGGCCAGCAGCGGCAGTCCCTCGGCCTGGTCGACCAGGCGGTTGACCACATAGAAGGCGAACATGGTGGTCAGCCAGCCGGCGAACTCGTCGGCGCTGCCCAGGTGTTTGCGCATGTTGATCATGATCCAGGAAAAATGCTCCCAGGTATCGAAGCAGGAACTGCAGTCCCGGCTCACACCCGTGCAGCAGCGGCGCGTGGTTTTGAAATCCGCGTTGAGCGCCTTGAAATGCGGGTTCAGGGGTTTCCCGTTGTTGCGTCGTTCGGCGTTGATCTCGTTGTCCACGCTGAGGTTGGTACAGACCTCGTAGCCCCAGGTTTCGTCGGCGAGCCTGCCGCTGGACGTGACACGGTTGAGGTAGTGCGTGGTGTACATGCGGTCCGGGTAGCGGTCGATCATGCGATCGATTTCGCGCCGCACCTGGTCGAAGCCGCGGCGGTAGCCCAGTTCTCCGCCCAGCCCGGACACATCGCTGTAGTAGTTGAAGAGAACCCTGTTGCCATTGCCGACGATTTCCTCGACCACGGCCTCGACCTCGTGGGCGTGACCCGGCGCGACGGTGTAGTAAAAAAAGGCGCGCTCATCGCCGCGGTAGTTTTCCAGCGCCTGGCTGAACAGGTCGCGGCCCGGCTGACCGCGCAGTTCCGCGTCGGTTTCCCGGCTGCCCCAGACCGCGACGCCCATCGGCATGTCCTCGAGGCCTTCTCTCGGAATGGGGATCAGGCCGTTGGTGGCCACGTTCATGCGGAAGTGCCGGTGCAGTTTCTTCAGGCGACCGGGTTCCAGCGCCGGTTCGCCGCCGACCACGGTGACGAAATTCGTGCCGCGGGCCCGCTCGGATTCGATCATGGCGTCAAAGGCCTCGTCGTCCGGGCGGTGGTCGACCTTGTCCATTGCCTCGGCGTAGTAATAGCAGCCGGTGCAGCGCAGATTGCACTTCGTGGTCAGGTCCAGGGAGATGGGCCGAACGGCCCCGGCCGAGCGCACGAGTTCGTACATGCGGGCGTAAACCGGTTCCTTCAGGTAGCTCTTCAATCGCGACATCGGGGCATACTATCCCATACCTTGGGAGACTTGTCCCAATCGCTGCATGGACCGGAAGTATTTTTTTGTATCCTGTGGTAATTTGGTCTCGATTACGGCCCCCGGAGAATCATTGAAATGAGCAAACAAAAGGTCTTGGTATTCGCAAAACGTGCTGCCGTGCTGCTGGCGGTTGTTGCAATGGCCGCACTGGTCGGTTGCGGCAGCACCAAGGTGTACACCGCGGACAAAACGATGGTCTATCGTGGAAGCCTGTACAACCTCGGTGCGGTACAGAAAGTGTCCACGCGCGAGGAAGCGAAGCTGGCCAACGACGAGATCGTGCAACTGGCAAACAAGGACAAGAAAGCGCTGCAAGCCTTCTTCAAGGAAAATTCGAAGGTGCTCGTTTCAATGATTTTCGAACTGGACCAGGAAGAAGTCGTGTATCTGCGCACGAACGTCGATTCCTACTCGGAATACAATCGCCTGAAAAAACGTTTCGAAAAAGCGACGGACGACATCGTCGACTTCATGGCGGACAAGAAAGACACCCAGCTCAAGCTGAAGTAATTGGTTTCCGTCGATTTTCCGCGGCGCCTCGAACTGGGGCGCCTCGATACCCCGATAGAACCGCTTGCCGGGTTGTCTGAGCGGCTAGGCAAGGACCTGCGCATCTGGCGCGACGACCTGACCGGCTGGGCGCTGGGCGGCAACAAGATACGCAAGCTGGAGTACCTCTGTGCCGAGGCCCTGGAGCAGGGCGCCGACCACCTCGTGACCTGCGGCGGACCGCAGAGCAACCATGCCCGGGCCACCGTCTTTGCCGCCCGCCACCTGGGCCTGGATGCGACCGTTGTCGTGCGCGAACCGCCGGGCGGTTTCGACCACGATGCGGTCCCCAACGGCAACCTGCTGCTGAACCGCCTGCTGGATGCCCAATTCGTATTCATCCCGTTCGACGATTACCGGGCCGCCGGCGGCGTTTACGAGCCCTTCCTGGAGCGCACCGCCGCAAAGCTCGCTGCCGCTGGCGCACGGCCCTATATCATCGGCGAAGGCGGCTCATGCCCGCTGGGCTGCTGGGGGTACATCAACGCCATGCAGGAGCTGTCCGCGAAGATGGGCGATACCCCGTTTGACCTGTTCTGCGCGGTCGGTTCCGGTGGCACACTGGCCGGGCTCGAATTGGGCCGGCACTTCCTGCCCGGCGCCCGCGTGCACGGGGTGAACGTCTGTGATTCAGCGGACTATTTCCGGAACCGCATCGGCCGCCTGCTGGATGACTTCATGCAGGCCTTCCCGAATTGCGGCGTCCGTCACGATGGCCGGCCGCTGGATCTGCTCGACGGCTTCGTGGGGCAGGGCTACGCGGTCGCCGAGGACGAGGATTTGCGTTTTTATGCCGAATTCGCCCGTGAGAGCGGCGTGCTGCTCGATCCGGTTTACACCGGCAAAGCGTTTCGCGGCATGCTGCATTACCTGGCCGAACGGCCGGACGACTTTCACGATACGATCGTTTTCCTGCATTCGGGCGGTCAGTTCGCGTCTTTCGCGTTTGCCGGGCAGTACGCAAAAGCCATTGGAATGATGGGGGCAGATTAGCCCGGCTGATCTGCCCCGGATGCGGGTTATTCCGGCATCGGTTCGCGCTGCCAGAAGTTTTGGACTTCGTCATTCAAGCCCGTCATCTCCCAGCGGATCAGCGAGAGCGGCAGCCATCCGGTCGCCATCAGTTCATCGTGAAAGGCCTGCAGTTCAAAGTCATCACCGAGTTGCCGTTTCCGGTCCGCCAGCAGGCGCTGCATCTGCAGCATGCCGATGCTGTAGCCGATGCCGTAACCGGGCGGCCGTCTCAGGTAGATTTCCGCATCGACCCGGGCGACGTTGCGGTCCAGGTACGGGACCCTTGGCAGCCAGTAATCAACCGCCTGGCTGACGGTCATTTGCCGGGTTTGCAGCCACACGTCCGCAGGTACGCGGGCGGCGCGGAAGATACCGAAGATCTGGATCAGTTCGCGCACCCGCGGCAGGTCTTCGAACAGGCCCGCCTGCAGCATGGCCTCTTCCAGGTAGGTCGCCCAGCCCTCGGCGCGCGCACCGCTGAAAATCTTTCCGCGAATGGGGTGGTCGACCCGCTGTGCCATGATGTAGTCAAAACGATGGCCCGGAATGACAGCGTGCAAGTGATCGGGCGAGGGGTCGCGGAACTGCACTTCTTCCCAGAAATTGCGTCCCCCAGGGCGTACGATCCACGGCGCGTTCGTATCCAGTTCCCCGATGTCGTCCGGGATCGTAATGATCTGCTGCCCGGTTAGAAATTCGCGAATCCTGCGGTCTGTTTCCGCGATTCGCTGCCGGTATTCTTCGGCGCTCGCGGCGGGCTCCAGCTCAGGCAGGGCGCGGTTGCGATGCCGTTCCAGGGCGTAGATGGCCCACAAGCGGTCGAGTTCCCGTTGACCCAGCACCACCAGTTCAGCCGGGCTCCATGGCATCAGCTTCACGTGCCGGAGATACCAGTCGAACGCCGCTTCGCCCACGCCCGCCGACGCGGTCCAGCCAGGGCGCATCTTTTTCAGCCAGCTGTCGAATTCCTGCACCGCGCCTCGCGCGGCCTCGATGTCTTCGATCAGTTCCGGCTGCTTGGCCGCCCGCTCCAGAAGGTCGTCATACCAGCCCAGCACACCCGCCGGCGGCACCGGCCGGTAGGGATGGCCGTGGCCCACGCCGTCGGCGTGATTGAGGTTGTGAATGGCCAGGTCGGCATAGTCGGCGGCCACGTCGTCAAGCTGTTTCTGCGCGGCATCCACCAGCGCGGGAATGGCCCGGATGCCGTCCCGGAACGTGTTCAGCGCTGCGCCCGAAACCGGCAGCTCGGTGAACGTCACCCGCAGCATCCGGTCGACGTAGAAACCGGGGTCACGTGCCCAGGGCCGGGTTCGCTCGAGGGTAAAGTCGTACTGATCGAACCGCGAGCGAACGGCCAGGTAATCGACCTGGCTGGCCCGGTCCCAGGCCGCCACGTTCATATCGTCGATACGCGCCTGGAACTGCTGCATTTGCTGGCGCTGCCGGGCAATGGCGTCGGCGCTGAAATCCGCCGCTTCATCCGCGGCGTCGCGAAACGCCAGGAATTCATCGAACAGCTCGACCAGGTCCCCGTAGTCACCCTTTCCGGCCGGAATTTTCGAGGTCGGCGCCTGTGCGAAGGAAAGTGACGTGGTGAGCATGCAAAGCACCGCAGTTGACAGCATCATCGTTACGATGCGCTTCAGTGAAGATGAAAGGGTCATGTTTAACCTCGTAAAAACAGCGTTTCTGTCCATCAGGGGGAAATACTAAACCATGCCTTGCGCTTTAGCCCGGATTCGAAGACGGGCGGGACCGTTGTGCCGCAGGTGAACGAAAAACGGCCCGGACTGAGCGTCCGGGCCGTCCTGGCTGGATCGGGTTTAAAGCGGACCGTGCGGGCCGCTCACCTATCCGCTCAGTCGTCGGCTGAATAGCCCATCGAAGCGCGACGCTCCAGCATGAACGTCCAGTAGCCCTTGTCATCTTCAAGCGCTTCGCGGAAGGCATCCCAGACGCGGCCGGTCCGGTCTTCACCGAGGACCTCGGTCAGTACGCCGTTGTAACCCTTGCGGTCTTCGTCCATGGCGGCGAAGTTCTCGAACTGCTCGACCACGAAGTAGTCAGCGCCCCAGTAACCGCCGCTCAGCATGTCGTACCAGGTGCCAATGTGTTCGTAGTCGGCTTCTTTCAGGTGCGTCGTGATCTCGCTGACCACCGAGCGGAAGTCCGAGTTGTCATCGACGCGGAAATTGTGCAGCTTGACGACATTGCTGTCTTCCATGTCACCGCTCCAGGCCGTCAGTCGCTCGGCGTACTGCGTTTCCCAGGAAGACAGGTGGTCGAAGACACCTTCCCGCATGCCTTCTTTTTGCCAGCATTCGGAGCTGGCGTCATCGTCCTCGTCGAACTCGCCCCACAGCTTGAATGACGAGACGATGTGGTAGCCCGTACGGTCACCGTCGACGGCGTGCCACACGCTGTAGGATTCGTCGTAGTCGTTTTCAGCCAGGCAGGCGGAATAGGCTTCCATGCCGGCGCGGAATGCCATTCCGTGCCCCATCTTCACTTTGACATGGTGAATCGCCAGTTTCAGGCTTTCATCCGAGTCGTGATCATCCGCGGCAAGCGGGCTTGCTGCGCTCAGAGCAATAGTTATAGCCAGTACAATCGGGGTCTTTCTCATCGTGTGATCTCTCCTTTGCATGTTGATCCCCGTGTGTCTATTTTTGACCTTTGGGGCGGTTGTTTGCGCCGACATCCTCTACCAGATCAGGACGAAACGCAAATCATTACCGTTTAACCGTGTTCAGAGAGCCCCCAGTTCCGCAGCTGAATAGCCGGCAATTCCGAGTGTTTCCGGCGTGCGCAAGGCCTCGCCGGCATAGTCGCGATTCATCAGCACGGAAGTAAGCTGGATCACGGCGTCCATGGATGGCGTTGCGACATCGACCTGCTTTGCGAGCCCGGACATGAAGACCAGGCCGTAGCCGACATCCTCGTTCAGGTAGCGGTGATCGAGCTGCGGCTGAGCGCCAATGCCGAGAAATCCCGGCGCCTGCCGATAAGCGGCGCCGTAATTGTCTTCGAGCATGTAGCCCTGGCGCATGCCCATCTGCGGATCGGGGAATATGGTCAAGCCCAGTTTCGAACCGATGGCGATGCGTTCGCGGTCGAGGGCCTCGATCAGGCGCCCGGTCGAGTCACTGACGCCTTCTTCATAAAACAGGAAGTTTCCGCCGGTGCCCTCGATGCGGGCCGCATTGGCCAGCGTGACCGCGGGGTGAATGACCGGGTTGGCGTTCTGCAGGCTGGTTTGCAGCACGCTTCGCGCCGGTTCCATGCCCGGGTAGACGTCGGCAATGAGCCGCAGGATGTCGTCGGTATGCCGGCCGGGTAAAGCCGCCAACAGGTTGCCTGCCCTGAGCTTCAGGAAAACCCGGATATGGCCGGGCCGGGCCAGGCGAACGGCGTAGTGCAGCGTGGAGGTCTCCGCAACCCGGACCGAATCGTCCTCCAGGGCCAGGCCTGCGGCCCGTTTGAACGCCAGGGCGCCGCCGCAGGAACTGGGGCTCACGATGACGGTTTGGCCCGGCTCGAGTTTTCCGGCGACGGCCTGGCCAAAGGGTTCCGTGCTGTATGCCGGGCCCACCACGTAGATCAGCTCCGCACCGCTCAGTGCCCGGTCTATCTCGTGGCCCGCGTACGCGATGTTTGCCGATCCCGAAATATCGCCTTCAGCGGTAATGCATTTGTTGGCGTCGATGGCCGCAATGTTTTCGAAAAATTGCGGAAAGTCGAAAAGCCTGACTTCGTGCCCGTGAAAAGCACAGTCAAAGGCAATGGCTGTGCCGCCTGCTCCCGCTCCCAATACCGCAATTTTCATCGATTACCTCCAGGGTGATTTGTCAGAACCATACTACGCCACCGGACGCGGTCCGTTATGAATTCCAGCCATGGCTTGCAACCGGCGCCATCGTGTTCGGTCATCGCCGGTTTATGCCGATCATTCAGCCTGCAGCTGATCGTCCGGGCCGGCTTCGAAGCAAAAACCGTCTTTCCCGGCAATAATGGTTCCGGAACGCAGCGGAAAACGGCCGGATGCCCGATCGGCGAAGAAAAAGGTCAGCGTTTGTCTGACGGTGCCGAACGCGAGATCGTTCCACGGAATGTCCTGTTCGGTGAACAGCTGAACATCCTCGCTTTCGGGTCCGGGCTCGAAGTTCGGGTCGCTAAGCCGGGCCCGAAAAATGATGTACAGCTGGTTGACGTGCGGCAGGCTGAACATCGAGTAGGGCGCCAGGATTTCGACGCGCGCCCGCGCCTCTTCCCATGTTTCCCGGATTGCACCCTGCTCGACGGTTTCATCCAGCTCCATAAAGCCGGCGGGAACGGTCCAGTAGCCCTTTCTCGGTTCGATGGCGCGCCGGCACAGCAGGACCGAGTCTTGCCATACGGGCAGGCAGCCGGTCACGATCCTGGGGTTCTGGTAGTGCACGGTTGCGCAATCCGGGCAGACATGCCGGCGCCGGTCATCGTTGTGCGGTACGCGCTCGACCAGGCGGCCGCCGCAACTGCTGCAGAAATTCATGGCCGAACCCTGTCTTTCAACATGCTCGTCACCGCTGGCAGTTGGCGCAGAGTTTTTTCGACAAGAACGGTTTCCTGTGCATAGACGAAGTTATCGGTGCGGTTCCCTCGTTTCTCAAGCCCGCACCGGGAACCGCTGGCTTTGGCCTGGTTCATTTGCTCCGGCAAAAGGCAATCAATACGAGTCTAAGGCTGATGCAGCATTTCATGCGTTTATGCCCAATTGGCCGTAAACTGTTGAATGAAGGGTATTGCGCTGACGCAGGTCAGCTTGCAAGAACAACAATTCACTCCTGTTTGAGAAAGAAAAAAATGCCCATGACACTCCGTCAGGAGTTAAAGCTGATTAAGGCGGATATCCAGGGAATCGGTATCAGGAAACTGCTGGCGCTCCCTGTCACGCTGCCCTTGGATCTGAAAAAGTTTTTCAGTGAGCGCATTCCGCTGGAGCAGTCAGAAGAGAGAATAAAACAGGCCCTGGGTACTCGGGAAGAGCGATTTCTCGCCCTGTGCAAGGCCGAGATTTACGACCGCCCGCAAAGCCCCTACCTGAAACTGATGCAGCACGCCGGATGCGGGTTTCCGGACCTCGAAGAACATACCCGGCGGCACGGGCTGGAGAGCAGCCTGAAAAAAATCGCTTCGGAGGGTGTGTACCTGACCGCCGCCGAGTTCAAGGGAAAGAAAGAGGTCGTGCGCGGTACGCTGCGGTTCCGCATGACGCCCCAGGATGTCGCCTTGCAGCATTCGGGCCCCGGCCTGGTGACCCGAAGCAGCGGAACCAGCAATGAGCCCCTCAGTTCCCTGGCTTCACTCGACTGGCTCGCACATGACGCGGCCACGGTGGGTGTTTTTCTGTCAGCGCACAAGCTGGGTCGGCACAGCCATGCCGTTTACGAGCCCATTTTGCCCGGCGTCGGCGGGATCATGTTCATGAAGATGGTCGCCAAGCTCGGCCTCTCCTGTGACCGCTGGTTTGCGCGCAGCGTTCCTTTTAATTCCTGGATGGAAAAGACCTACGCTGCCCTGATCGCCCGCGAGCTTTCCTGGACAGGCACCCGGTTCGGCCCCGGGTTTTCCCGGCCCCTTTACATCGAACGGAACAATCTGCGCCCGATCGTTCGGTGGGTCGGAGAGATGCGGGATCATGGCAGGCAAACGTGTATTCGAACCGTCGCGAGCAGCGCCGTGCGAATCGCACAGGCAGCGGAGGACATGGGGGAATCCCTCGAGAACCTCACGTTCATTTCCACCGGTGAACCCATGACTAAGGCAAAGTACGGCGTCATTACGCGAAGCGGCGCCAAAACGACCGTTGCCTACGGCTATGACCCCGGGACGGTGCACGTGGGGTTCGGTTGCGCCAACCCGGTCCACGTGGATGAAATGCACGCGAATCTCAATACGCTCGGGATCATCGCGCATCCTTTCCCGGCCTCGCACAAAGGTGAGCAGATCAACCCGCTTCTGTTCACGACGCTTTACGATTCAGCCGCTTTTTTCCAGCTCAATGTGGAAAACGGCGACTACGCAGTGATGGAGGAGCGGGATTGCGGATGCGGTTTGCAGAAGGCGGGCCTTTCTCTTCATATTCACCGGGTGCGCAGTTATGAAAAATTCACCAGCGAGGGTCTGAGCTACCCGGTCTGGGCGCTCGTGGAATTTCTCGAGACGACTTTGCCTTCCGAGTTCGGCGGGGGTATCGGTGATTACCAGTTACTGGAGGAACAGTCGGATAGCGGACAGACGTTTTTGACGCTCCTGGTCCATCCGCATGTCGGGACCCTCGATGAAAAACAGCTTCTTTTGCGTCTCCAGGACAAACTGGCAGAGGGCCAGAAAGGTCACCGGTTCATGACGCAGGTATGGAAGGATTCAGGCACGTTCAGGGTGCGCAGGGAACCCCCGGTGGAAAGTCTTCGCGGCAAAGTTCTTCCGATCCAGCCCAGTTTCAAAAAAACCGCGCGTCACTGAGCCGGGTTAACGGTTTGAACAATCCAGCCGGTCGCCTGCGGGGCTATCGACGCGAATACACCCGTCCAGGTAGCCCCGTTGTTCCCACATCTCCAGCGCCCCGTCCCGGCGCATCACTTCGAGGTACCTGGGATCCTCGATGTAATCCCTGAATTCGGGCAACCAGAGGGTCGGCACCAGGTATGCCAGCCAGAAGGGGCCTTGCTTGACGGCGAGCGGGAAAAATTCGAAAAACGCGTCCTTGAGATCGAACAGCAGGGCCAGGCGGGCTTTTTCAATCGCTCCCGGGCCCGGCGCCCGGTTAATGATTGAAATGAGCATGTCCGCTGAAACCGGGTTTTCTACGTAAGACCGGCCGGCCTCTTCGAGCTCATATACCCAGGCGAGACGGTCGTAATCCGATCCGGGATCGACCAGGGTGATCTTCAGCCTGGCAAAGGCGGCGTCGAAGTCGCCCCGTTTCATCAACAGGCTTGCCCGGGCGTGATGATGGTTGGGATAGTCCAGTTCCGTGGCCCTGGCCAGCAGCGGAGCGGCGAGATCCTCGCGGCCCTGTGCCAGGTAGAGCAGCCCGAGACTGCCATTCGAGATGCCGACACGCGGATCGTGCCGGTACACAAAGTCAAAGTGCAAATGCGCCTCTTCAAGGTAACCCCAGTACCAGTAGTACATCCCGGCCCATAAGCGGACCGTGGTGTCTTCCGGGGCTGCCTTCACGGCGCGATCGATGAGTTCAAATCCCTTGGTGATATTCCTTTCGGCCCCGTATTCCGCCATGGCCTGGACCGCCAGCGCGAGTCCCGAGTCCGGGTCCAGGGCAAGCGCTTTTCGGGAGGCCTGCAGACAAATAGCCAGGGCATCCTCGTCGCTTATCGCGGTTCGGTAAAAGCCGGTAACCGTGCCCGCCGCAGCCAGGTAAGCCCAGGCCTCTGCAAAATTGGGGTCTTTATCCACCGCCATCCGGAACAGCATGATGGACTTGTCGAGCGCGGCTCCGCGTTGGTAAAAGTAATGCCGGCCCGACAGGAAAAGTTCGTAGGCTTCGATGCTCTCCGTGGGTCGTGGGCCAGCCACCGTTTGCGCGCCGATCTTATCCTGCAATGCCGTGACGATCGACTGCGCAATCTCTTCCTGCAAGGGGAATATGTCGGAGAGTTCGCGATCGTAGCTGGCCGACCAAAGGTGCCGGTCGGTGACCGGATCGATCAACTGTGCCGTGATGCGCACCTGCTTTTCGTTTTTTCGAACCGTTCCCTCGACGATCAGCGACGCATTCAGCTCTCGCGCGATATCCGCGATTTTCATGCTTTCGCCTTTGAAGGAAAACGAAGAAGTTCGGGAGATGGCGTCCAGCCCCGGCACATTGGCCAGCATGTTGATCAGTTCCTCGGAGATGCCGTCTGCAAAGTATTCGTCACCCGGGTTTCCACTCATGTTGACGAAAGGCAGCACGGCGACAACCGGTTGCTCTGCATTGGCCGCCGGCTTCTGGATTTCCGTATCGACGGACAGAAAGCGGTTCAGTGACAGCCAGGCCACCAGCAGCGCGATTACCGGCAATGCGATCCACTTCAACCGCTTCCGGTTACTGAACGTTCGGCCAGGTGCCGCCGGGGTTGCGGTTTCCTCGGGCAGCGGGGTTATGGGTGGAATGAGCCGAAAGCCGACCTTGGGAATGGTCTCTATGATGGTCGCATGCTGGGCGGAATCGCCAAACGCTCTGCGCAGGTCAGCGATCTGCTGGGTCAGTGCTTCATCGGATATGGCCGCCCCGGGCCAAACAGAGTCGAAAATCTTCTGTCGCTCGACGACCGAGTTGCCGGCCTCGGCGAGGCAGTTCAGAACAGCCATGGCCTTTGGTGCGAGGTGTACGATCTTACCGCCGCGCTCGATCTGGTTTCGATGCGGCCTGACCGTCCACTCACCGAGACAATATCCGCTAGCCACGCTTGCGCCTCTGCGATCGAATCGCCAGGGTCGAATGAGTTTTCCTGTTCAAGAGCCTCGCTGTCGATGATAGCGCATTCAGCAAGCCGGTAATATTTTCCTGTACAGGCTTCCTTCAGGTTTTCCTGATGTTTTGCTCAGGACACACACCGAGCCGCGTACTGTACTGGTCATGCGTGCCGGGACAGGCCGTAACAGCCGTTATTGCTTCGCCGGATTATTGATAGCAACAGGCTCGCAAGAAGCGCATTAGCTTCCGCTGCGATAGCGGCTGGACCGCCCGGTGCGACAACGTGTTGAAGGAGGTGCTTATGAAACATTTGCTCATTTTGCTGGCCGCGGCACTGGTATCGCCATTGAATGCGCTCGGGAATGACAGCTGCCACTATATCGGCAGTTGGTTTGGCTATGACGCCGAGGAAAACGTCGCGTGGACCAGCCAGGCTGTCCGGCCGAACCGTTCCGGCGGAACGATGCTGCTCGAACTGCCCGGCTTCGATATCACCTTCGACGGGCTTTTCGACGTCGTCAATATTGCCGGGAACCTGAAAGGCGCATGGAAGCGAACGGGCGGAAACACATTCAGCTATGCCGGGATGAGTATCGCGACCAACGCGGACGGCGAAGCGGTCTACGCAATCAGGCTGACGGGTGATGTGCGGGTGATCGGTGACTGCGACGTTCTCAGCGTCGAGAACACCTGGCTGTCGATCTACATGCTCAACCACGGGATGGATCCCGATCCCGTACCGATCTGGAAGCGGGATCCCGATATCGGTCCGATGTCGTTTGCCCCGCATAAAGGCTACCGAATCGAGCCGTAGCTCTTGGCGGGAATTCACCAACCGTCTCCGGGTCGCCGATTGGCGGCCCGGTCTGTTCGGTTTCATATCGCATCCGCGGGACGCTTCCTTGTTTTTTGAAGCAATCACTGAACGATCAACTCAGCGGTGACAGGGAGGACCAACATGAAAAGTAAAATGCTTCACTGGACGTGAAGGCTGTTCCTGGCCGCCGTCAGTCTCTTGCCTGAAATTGCATGACTATGCCAATACAGGGCAACGGAAGGATATACAGCCTGCGTTTCTCACGGTTCCAGTAGAAACCAATCCAGAAGTCATACCACGCGAAAACGGGTTTGATACTCATCGTCCACACTCCCCAGCTTTGCGTTCAGGTCCAGACGCGTATTCATTGTATGAACTTTTGCTGATGGCATTGTCGTTTGGGTGTAACGAAATACGGTTCAGTGAAGGTTCATCTTTCTTCAGTACCCTGACAACAGGGCGATACAAGCCCGTTCGAACAGGAGTCTGAACATGAACAGATTATTCAAAGTTGCTGTTGCGGCCCTTGCGGTGTTTTTGCTTGGCGCTTGCAGCACGGCCCCGACCAAGCAGGACCAGGGCATCATCATCGGTGCGATCGCCGGTGGCATCCTCGGCCACCAGGTCGGCTCCGGAAGCGGACAGGTTCTGGCCACGATGATTGGCACGGTAGCCGGCGCGGCCATCGGCGGCAGCGTTGGCCGGACAATGGATGATTACGATCGCATGAATGCCGCAGCAGCATTGGAAAACGTTCGCACCGGCGTGCCCTCTGCCTGGGTTAACCCGGATACCGGCTACGAATACGTGATTACCCCAACGAATACGTATGACTCGGGTATCGGCCCGTGCCGCGAGTACACGCTTGACGCCACCATCGGCGGCAACGTCGAGCAGATTTACGGCACTGCCTGCCGGCAGCCGGACGGCAGCTGGAAAGTCGTGGAATGACTTCGGGGCCCTGATTGACCGGTGCGCGGCGTCTCACAGCCTGGCCGCTCTTGAGGATAGGGCGGCCTTTTTGATGTGATTGCAGAATCACGCTGGCAAGCGGGACTGGGCAGACTTTCGCTGCCGAAGGTCGGAACCGACCGGAAGCGGGATCTCTTGCCCATTCGTGATCCGCAAGACCCGGTAAATAAGCTACCCTCCAATTAGTCCTGAATGGTAAACTATTCAATTGCGGTTCAGACCGTTGCTTCATCGCCAGATCATTCGAAAAGTCTGCGAACAACAAACGAATAACCTTCCGATCCAGTGGCGGCCGTGACCGCGACCAACCATGACGTGCTCTTCGTGAGCTAAGTAGGTTATGCAATGAAAGCGATTGCCAAGTTGTTTAACCACCTACTCTGTGCTTTGCGGCGTCAGCGCTCGCGCAAGCGCGGACAGAAATCACTTTGCCGACAAGGACGCTGGCCAGGAGGCGAAATGACTTTTTCCAGAACATATATCTTCGGTCCGGCGATCGTCGCCATTCTTGCTGTGGTTGCAACGCCATGCCTGGCCGACAACGAAATCACCGTCAACGGCGGCGGCATCATCAAGGAAGGCGTTGGGACGAATCTGAACAAGATTACGTTTTCCGTCAACGTCTACGCCGATGATGATATTCCCGAAGGAACCGGGCATTTTCAGGCCCGTTTCCATCGACTGCCGCTTTATCCGGAACTTGAGATGAGTCGCTTTTTCTCGCGGGAGATTACGGAATTTACCGTGAGGCCTTGCACCGTCGGGCCGTGTATTTTCATAAAGATATCGGCCGAAGGTCGCCTGGACGGCGAGGAAGGATGGGGGGTTGTAATCCGGCTGACCGATTTCGGCACCCCTCCAAACGAAAAGGGCCTGCCGCTTGACTACGGCGATGCCATACGGATTCAGCTCTTTGATCCGGGTGATAATCACGTGTACGACACGGCTTGGGAAGGCGAATTTTCACGTGAACAAAGCTGGCGGCACCTGCTCGACGGGGGCAACGTTTCGGTCCACGTTGATTGAGTTCCGTTCGAC
>Ga0180436_10000810_pt1 | contig 31447 bp, 27 predicted proteins | sample SS_ome_2_FD_132434 | JGI IMG/M metagenome (GOLD analysis project Ga0180436, IMG submission 132434) | Hypersaline lake sediment archaeal communities from the Salton Sea, California, USA - SS_3_S_2 metaG | ecosystem: Environmental > Aquatic > Non-marine Saline and Alkaline > Hypersaline >... | reverse complement strand
TCCCCGCCGCGCCCCCACCCCCACCAACGAGTCAACGATTCCGTCATCGACACCGGCTTCTGGTGGTTCCACGAGGCCACCCACGCTCCCACCGACGTGCTCGCCGACGAGGCCGATCGCATGTCCAACCAGATCGATGTCTTCGGCAAGGCATTCCTCGGACTCACCATCTCCTGCGCCCGCTGCCACGACCACAAGTTCGACGCCATCTCGACGGCCGACTACTACGCGTTGACCGCCTATCTCCAGGGAAGCGCGCGCACCGAGCGATCACTCGACCCCGGAGGCCACCGCCAGGCCGCAGCCGGGGAATCACGCCGCCTCCTCGCCATCGCCGACCCCCACCTTCCCTCCGGCCTCGGGAAGCGGGCCTCCCCGTATTTTCGTGCCGCGACCCAACTCATCCGGGCCGCGCTTTCCGACGAGCAGACATCGGGTGATCCCTGGTCCGGAGTCGTTTTCGAGGATTTCGAGGGGGGATTCGACAACTGGCGAGCGTCCGGCGATGCCTTCGGTCCTGAACCACTCGACGGTCCGCGCGGCGCCCAAAAAACGATCACGGGATTTCGCGGGAACCGCTTCGCCAACTCCTACGCTCACGGATCCGACCGCAACAGCGGCGAACTCCGCTCAGCCCCCTTTCGCATCGCACACCCCTACATCAACTTTCTCGTCGGCGGCGGAGCTCATGAAACGACGGCTATCGAATTGTGGGTCGACGGAAAACAGGTGCGCAGGACTTCCGGTGAAAACGTCGATCGCTTCCGTGCCGAAAGTTGGGCCGTCTCCGCGTATCACGACGAGATGGCCGAAATACGAATCGTGGACCGGCACCGCGGCGGATGGGGTCATGTGATTATCGATCACATCGTCTTCAGCGACACCCCGGCGGCATCTCCCGCTTCGCTCCCTCTACCGTCCCGGGAGGCGATCGCGCGCGCCGCGGCCGACGCATCTCTCGATCGCGCCACGCTCGAGCGGTGGTGCCGCACCATCGCCTCCGCACCGGACACGGACGGCGATCCCGCCACCTTCCTCGCAAACTGGATCCGGAACCCCGCTCACGATCCCTCTCTACCCACCCGGATCGCCCGGGCCCGCTCGCTGGAGCAGACCCTCCGATCGAACTCCGTCCCATTCGCACGGTTCGCCTCGGGCACCCTTCCGGATGGCTGGCGCGTCGAAGGTCAAGCCTTCACCTCCACCGGCGATCGTTCCGGTCTCACCCTGGCAGAAACCCATCGCCTCACTCCTCGCGAAGTCATCTCTTCGATACGTCTCGGGGAAAACCACAACGGCGTCCTCCGTTCGCCCTCGTTCGAGATCGAGTCCGACTACATCCACGTGAAACTGCGTGCCAGGGGAGCCTCCGCCCGCGTCGTGCCGGACGGCTACCACATGGCCAAATTCAACCAACTGCTCTTCCGGGGGACTCTCCATCCCGACATCCACACGGCGGGAGCCTTTCGCTGGATATCCTTCGGACGAGATCTCACGAAGTATCGCGGACATCGCGCCTATCTCGAGTTCGTCGACAAGGGAAAGGGTTACATCGAGATCGATGACATCCTCTTTTCCGACGAACCCACCCCACCCGACGAGCTCCACCCCGTCATCGCACACCTGGCAAGCGGGGGTATTCCCCAAGACCTCGCGGAAATGACACGGCGTTGGCACAGTGCAACGGCTGATCCCGGCATCGCCGACTGGCTACTCGCGAACTCGCTCCTACCCCCCAACGCGATTCCCGATCCGGCGCGCGCGGCCCTCACCAAAGGCCGGGCCCTGGCAGCCGATCTTCCGCCCGACCGCTTCGCCGTGACGATCGCCTCCACCACGGAGGAAAGCGCCCGGGTTTACGTCCGAGGCAGCCATCGCTCGCTCGGCGAGGTCGTTCCGCCCCGATTCCTCGAAGCACTCGGTGGGGCCGAGGGTGATCGCCTCACCCTCGCCCGCGCGGTCGCCGATCCCGCCAATCCCCTGACGTCGCGCGTCCTCGTCAACCGCGTCTGGCATCAACTCTTCGGGCGCGGTCTCGTCTCCAGCGTCGATGATTTCGGTCCCATGGGAGAAGAGCCGACTCACCCCGAGCTACTCGACTGGCTCGCCCACGACTTCGTATCCCACGGATGGTCTCTCAAGCACCTCCTCCGCGAACTCGTCCTGACCGAGACCTACGGCCAGGCCACGGTGGCCCATCCCGATGTCGACCCCGCCTCACTCGCCTCCGCCGATCCCCAGAATCTCCTCCTCCATCGAATGCCCGTGAAACGCCTGCGCGCCGAGGCGATACGGGACGGCATCCTCTCCGTCTCGGGCACTCTCGACACCACGATGTTCGGTCGATCCATTCCCACCCACCGCACTCCCTTCATGTCGGGGCGCGGAGCACGCGCGAGCGGCCCGCTGGATGGGGAGGGACGTCGCACCATCTACGGGGCGGTCTACCGCAACTTTCTCTCGCCCTTCCTACTCACGTTCGACATGCCCGCCCCATTCGGTCCGAAGGGCCGGCGGGACACGTCGAACGTACCCGCCCAGGCCCTGGCGCTGATGAACGACCCCTTCATCGTCCAGGAAGCGGAAAGATGGGCCACGCGCCTCCTCGAAGACGAGGGCACTGATGCCGAGCGAATCGAACTCATGTTCGAAACGGTCACCGGTAAGACTCCCGAACCAGGCGAGCGCCAACACCTGATCTCCTTCCTCGAAACGCAGCGCCAGGCGCATGCGGAAAACGGACCACCCACCGAATCCGACCGACGAGCCTGGGCCGATCTTGCCCACGCCCTGTTCAACACGAAGCGATTCCTCTACCTCAACTGAGCCCAGTCATGCATTGTCACCGTTTTCTCGAGGCCGGACACAGCCGCCGCGACATGCTCCGCAACTGCGCGATGGGTTTCGGCAGTGTCGCCCTCCAAACCTTGCTTCATGAGGAGGCAGCAGCAGCCGCAACACGCACCAATCCGCTTGCTCCCCGGAAACCCCACTTCCCCGCCAGGGCTCGGAGCGTGATCTTTCTCTACATGGACGGCGGACCCTCGCAGGTCGACACGTTCGATCACAAGCCGGCCCTGAAAAAATACAACGGACGCGACCCTCGCGAGGTCATCGGAGAACTCGCTCCGACCCAGTTCGACAACATCGGCACCGTGCTCGGCAGCCCCTGGGACTTCCGCCAACGGGGCGAGAGCGGGGCGTGGGTCAGCGACCTCTTTCCCCACCTCGCCGCCCCCGGCGTCATCGACGAGATCGCATTCCTCAAATCGATGACGTCGAAGTTTCCGGAACACACGTCCGCCAACTACTTCCTCCACACCGGCAATGGCCTCCAGGGCCGCCCCAGCATGGGGGCCTGGGTCAGTTACGGCCTCGGCACCCTGAACCAGAATCTACCCGGTTTCGTCGTTCTCAACGGCGGCCTGATTCCCCCCGGGGGACTCGACTGCTTCGGTTCGGGTTTCCTGCCCGCCGCCTACCAGGGATCCGTCTTCCTGCCCCAGGATCAACCCGTAGCCAACATCACACCCACGGAAACGGCACAGCGACTCCAGAGAAACAAGCTCGATCTCGTGCGTGCCCTCGACGGAGGCATCCTCGCGGAAACGGCCGTCGATCCCCAGGTCGAGGCGGCCATCCAGAACTACGAGACCGCCTTCCGCATGCAGAGTTCGGTGCCCGAGCTGACCGACCTCGACGGGGAACCGGAATCCGTGAAGAAACTCTACGGTCTCGACGCGGACTACCCGCAGACACGAACTTTCGCGAAACAATGCCTCCTCGCACGACGGCTGGTCGAACGCGGAGTGCGCTTCATCGAACTCACCTGCCCCGGCGGCAACGGGGATCGCTGGGACCAGCACAGGAAGCTCGTCGACGGTCACAACAAGAACTGTCTCACCGTCGACCAGCCCATCGCGGCCCTGATCCGCGATCTCCGGGGCTGTGGACTCCTCGACTCGACACTCGTCGTCTGGGCAGGAGAGTTCGGTCGGACCCCGTTTGCCCAGGGCAGGGACGGACGCGACCACAACCCCTTCGGCTTCACGGTGTGGATGGCGGGAGGAGGTGTCAAGGGAGGCGTCACGGTGGGGCGCACCGACGATTTCGGGTATCATGCGGTCGAGGACCGGCTCGAGATGTATGACCTCCACGCGACCATGCTCCACCTGCTCGGCGTCGATCACACGAAAAGCACTTTCCGATTCAGCGGCCGCGATATGCGCCTCACAGACGTCCACGGACACGTGGTCGAAAAGATCGTGGCGTGACGATCACTCCCGGCCGGACTGCGGTTCCGGATTCGCAGCCGCCCCGACCACCCTAACATCACCACCCACGGACTGTATCGAAGCGGTGAAGAACACAAGGATCGTTTCGGACTCGACACTCCACGCTCCGGCCAGTGCCCACTGCTGGTCGAGAATCACCACCTGGGTTTCCAGCTTCCGCTGCAAGCCCTCCGCGCGACGCGATCCGAGAGCCACCCGCAGCCCGACATCGATCGTGAGACTGTCGGCGCCCAGAACCGGATCCACCTCGAACTCGCAAAGGGTATGGGATTCCGCACCCGGGGACTCTCCGGTCTCCTCGCTCCTGCCGAATCCCGCCGAAACCACGGCTCGCTGCCCACTTCGGCAGACGACCGTCGGGACGGCGATCAGGGACGCACCACCCTCCTTCCAACTTTTCCGCAACGCATCCCTTTCCGGGGTGTGGTCGCCCATTGCCTGCGCACTTTCGACCACGGTCAGTGCCGTGGCGATCGGTACTCGATAGAATTCACTCCGCACCAGGATCGTCTTTTCGAATCTCTCGTAGACCGGACAACCGATGAAGGCCTCGACCAGGAATAGCTGCTCTTCGGTCTGCACCACGGTCAAAACCGAAGTCCTCGGGTTGTAACTCGCCGACGTACCTTCCCCGAACGAGACACCCGCGTTCTCGAGAATTTCACGGGCTGACCCAATCGCCCGTTGCCGCGTCACGGCAGGTTCGGCAAACGGATCGTCGTCTCCTCGACTTTCGTCCGCGGCAGGCACTTCGAGAAAGGTGGGAGGCACCATGTAGCGTGCCCGGTAGAGTGCGCCGTCGACCTCCTCCCAATCCACGAAGTCCGGATGACGTGGAATCGCCCTCAGGGTTCGGGAGTCGCGTTCGATCGAGATTTCCTCGAGGGCGTGCTCCCGGCATCCCGACGAACCGAAGAGCACGACCAAAACCAACCACCAGCGCCAACCCATCAGCGTAGCGGCCTATCACGATTCGGCAAAACGGGTCAAGCACCGGAAAAGTCCGAAACGCCTAATTCCGCAAACCCCACGCTCCCGCATCCGCCCGCTGAGCACCCTTCTCGATCCGGTAGAGACGATCGCGGTGTTGGTGAAATGTCAGGCCCTCGGGAGTGTCGACCGGATTCTCCTTCGAACCGGGCCCTTTCGTATGAATGCGGGCGAGCCCGTTCGCGACGAGCACATCGCCGAGGAAGCCCTCCTCCGCGGGCATCTCCACGAACCCATAGTATCGATCACCGCTGTAGACCTGCTCCCAATAGGTGTGAACCGTGAACTCCTTGCCCTGCAGGGTTCGCCTCGTGAATTCCTTCGCCGCCTTTCCCACGGCGACGGCTTCCTCGGGGTCGATGCCGAATTCGGCAGCTTGCTCTGCGACCCGGCGCCGCTGCGACTCGTGACGGTCGCTCAGGTATTTTTCCGGAGCGTCGACGAAATACAGTCGCAACTCGAACTCTCCCGCGTCATGGCGCACGAAGAAGCTGTCCCCGTCGTTGTTGTCGTGCGGCACCAGGCGACAGGCGGTCAGGGTGTCGTAGGGTCCGGTCTTCGCCACCGATTCTCCCAACGCCTCATCGAGATCGCCGCGCAGGGCCAGTGCATGGACCGACGGGCTCTTCTCACCGCCCTCACCGGGAAACCGGGCTCGATTGGCGTAGGCGACAACCGCGATCACGAGAATCACCGCGCCGCGAACCAACAATCGCTTGTTCTTCATGGATTGGAAAAACACGATCGGGGAAGGGCAGAGACGGGTCACCCCTTCTTCTTCTCCTCCACCGTCGATTTCAGATAGAGTTCACGCAGCTGCTTGAAGTCGACCTCGGCCGGGCTCGCGGACATGAGGTCGACGCCCCTGTTGTTCTTCGGAAAGGCGATCACCTCCCGGATGCTGTCCTCGCCACAGGCGAGCATCACGAGACGGTCGAGTCCGAGAGCGATTCCTCCATGCGGCGGTGCGCCAAACTGGAAGGCCCCGAGAATGTGGGAGAAGTTCTCGGCCTGCTCCTCCTCCCCGATTCCCAGGGCGGTGAACATCTTCTGTTGCAGGTCGCTCTCGTGGATTCGGAGACTTCCCCCACCCAGCTCGTTACCGTTGAGGACGACGTCGTAGGCCACCGCCCGGATCTCGCCGAACCGCGATTCGTCTCCGAGCAATTCCAGATCGTCCTCATGCGGCCTCGTGAACGGATGGTGCACCGCATTCCACTTTCCCTCCTCCTCGTCGTAGTCGAGAAGCGGAAAATCGGTGACCCAGAAAAAATCGAGGATGTCTTCCTTGCCTTCGGTCAGGTTCTGCATGTCGGAAACCTCGAGTCGGAGCCGTCCCAACACTTCGCAGACCGTTCGCCATTTGTCGCAGCCGAAGAGAACCAGGTCCCCGTCCTTCACCTTCAGCTTCTTCTTCAATGCCGCCTTTTCCTTGTCGCTGAAAAACTTGACGATCGGTGACTTCCACTCGCCGCCCTCCGCCTTGATGTAGGCGAGACCACCGGCGCCCGCTTCCCGGGCCACCTCCTCGAGTCGCTTGATCTGGCCGGTGGTGACGGACGCAAAACCCTTCGCATTGATCGCCCGCACCACGCCTCCCTTCGCCACGGCGCCGGAGAAAACCTTGAATGACGACTCGGCAAAAATCTCGGAGAGATCCACGATCTCCAGCCCGATGCGCCGCTCCGGTTTGTCGCTCCCGTAGACATCCATTGCCTCCTGGTGGGTAATCCGTTGGAATGGGGTCTTCACCCTCACTCCCCGGGCCACCTTGAACACTCTCTTCAGAACCGTCTCGACGAGTGAGAAGATATCTTCCGCCTCGACGAAGGACGCCTCGATATCGACCTGGGTGAACTCGGGTTGACGATCGGCACGGAGGTCTTCATCACGGAAACAACGAGCGATCTGAAAATACCGTTCCACTCCCGCTACCATCAGCAACTGCTTGTACTGCTGCGGGGCCTGCGGGAGAGCATAGCACTTCCCGGGATTGAGACGGGACGGCACGAGGAAATCGCGCGCACCCTCCGGGGTCGACTTCGAGAGAATCGGCGTCTCGACTTCGAGGAATCCATTCTTGTCGAGCACGTCTCGGATCGTTTTCGTGATCGCGTGGCGCGTGCCCAGGTTTCTCGCCATCCGGGGACGCCGCAGATCGAGGTAGCGGTGCTTCATCCGCAGATCCTCGTTGCTCAATTCCTTGTCGAGCTGGAACGGCAACACATCGGATTTGCTCAATACTTCGAGCTCCGTTCCCACGACCTCGATTTCTCCTGTCTCGATGTTTTCATTCACCGTCGACTGCCCCTCGAACTCGGGCCTCTGATCGACCCGCCCGGTCACCCGAATCACGTCCTCCGCTCGAAGACTATGACTCGACTCCGAAGCCTCGGCATTTTCCTCGGGGCGGAACACGCACTGTGTCACTCCCTCGCGATCCCGGATGTCGATGAAAATCACCCCATGGTGGTCACGCACCGTATTCACCCAACCAACGAGAGTGACGGTCTTCCCGGCGTCGGCGAGGCGCAGTTCGTTACAGTGATGAGTACGGTACATGGTGGCTCTTTTCGATTGAATCACTCTCCTCCCGGAGGCCGGAGAAACTACCCGTCATCCCGCCCCGTGCAACCTCGCGGTGCGGGAACGTCAGCCCCTTTCCCGGCCGGTCCTTTTCTCAGGCCCTGCCGCTGTCGTCGGTCCACCAGTAGAGGATTCGACCGCAGTTTTCGCAGTAGGCGACATGGTTCTCGGCCTTCACTTCCACCACAGTGGACTTGACGACGTTCATGTGACAGCCCTCGCAGACACCGTCGACAAGCCCGACGACAGCTTTGCCGTTCTTGCCCTGAAAAAGTCGTTCGTACTGGTAGAGGAGGTCCTCGTCCACCGACGCGGCAGCTTTGGTCCGCTCCGCCTTCTCCGCCTCGATTTCTTTTCCAAGATTGCTCTCGAGCTCTTCCAGGTCGGACAGGTCCTCGTCCACCGACGCCTGACTCTTTTCCAAAGCGGCAAGAGCCTCGGTCTGTCGCTTCTGCATCTCCTCGGCCTGCTCCATCAATTCTATCTCGCGATCCTCCAGCTCGGAAATCTGGCTCTCGTAATTCCTGATTTCGTCGCCCATCGCACGGAACTCCTCGTTCTTCTTCGTCTCGAACTGCTGGACCTTCAGCCTGGCAATCGAATCCCGGCGTGTCTGCACGTCGAGTTCGAGGTTCTTGATCGCGATCTCCACCTCCTGGAGAGCGCTCTTCGCACTCTCCACCGCCGCTTTTTCGGCGGCGAGACGGTCACGAATGTCCTCTGCCTCGACGGGAAGCCCGGCGATCTCCTTCTCGAGAGCCCGAATTTTCTGATCGCGATGCTGGACCAGGAGGAGTTGTTCGACTTCGGGCAACATGGTTGTAGCAGGGTGGCGAAGAGCTTCGCGAATGGGCGGCGAAGCGTCAACCCGGCTTTCACCGCGATTTCCCGATCGCAGGAGGACTCACAGCCAATCCGGCCTGCCGCAAGCCGGCTCGATCTCGATCCGCTCATCCCATCGCTCGCGGACCGCTTCGGCCTCGGGAAGATCGATCCAGGAACGGCAACCGCGGAAGGCCGGTCGGTCGGCCAATACCCAGGGTTCGGCCAATCGCGAAACACGAACCGAAGCCATGAATAGTCCGGGGCTGTCGCCCCAGTGAAAACGATCGCGCACCGTTTCCCACGTCCACACGTGAAAAGGCTCGAGGCGCTCGACCTCCTCCCACTCATTTACCCGAGCCGTCGACAGGGTTTCCACGAAGAGCCGGATGGAAACGAATCCCTCGACACCCTGGGATTCGTCTTGGTCCTTCTCCTCCAAACGAACGCGACTCGCCTGTTCGTGAAAGTGTGTCGGAAACAGAAAGAACCGGTCAAATTTCCAGTCGAATCCCTGCCTTCCTTCGGCGATTCCACCCTTCCGAAGAATCACCGACTGTCGGCCCGATTCCAGTGCATCGCATATGAGGGACCATTCCTTGAGGCCCCGGGCCGGTTCGTCACGATCGATTTTCATGCCGCGGGAACAGTCCCGCTCCGCACGGCAATTTGCAACCGTCTGCAATTTCCGCTGGAAATTCTCGCTCATTCCACTAATTTCCCAGCCCGGCAGAAGCGGCGTGGGACGTCGCGAAGCCCTTCCCGACGGTGGTAGTAGCTCAGGGGTAGAGCCCCGGATTGTGATTCCGGTTGTCGCGGGTTCAAATCCCGTCTACCACCCCATTATTCTCCCCATGATCCGCTTCCCCGCGAACGGGTAATGTCTGGCAAGAGAATTGCCAATTCTCCCCCGCCCGGTCATCGTGGGACCGTCATGCATCCGCTCGAAGAGAAAATCAGCTACTCGTTTTCCCGTGCCGAACTGCTGAAAGAGGCCCTCACTCACCCCAGCCTCTCCTACGAGTCCCGCCAACAGCACCGCGACAATCAACGCCTCGAGTATCTCGGTGATGCGGTCGTCCAGTTGGTCCTGACGGACCGTCTCTACCACCGGTTTCCCCGGAAGGACGAGGGGAAGCTGACTCAGCTACGCAGCCGCCTCGTTTCCCGGGACGGGCTTTGCCAATTCGCCGACAGACTCGATCTCGGCCAGCACCTCCTCCTCGGCAAGGGTGAGGAAGCCAATGGAGGGCGGGAACGCCCCTCGAATCTGGCCGATGCCTTCGAAGCCCTCGCCGGTGCCGTCTATCTCGACGGAGGTCTCGATGCCGCCCGACGCTTCCTCGTCGACAACTTCGCCGATCTCATCGACGGGCTCCTCTCCATGACCGACCAGGCAAATCCGAAAGGTGAACTCCAGGAGCGCCTCCAATCGCTCTCGCCTCTCAGCCCGACCTACGAGATCATTTCCCAGGAAGGGCCCGACCACTTGAAGACATTCGTGGCGCGGGTCAGCTGGGACGGTCGCATCTTGGCCACGGGATCGGGAACCAGCAAGAAGGAGGCGGAAACTGCCGCCGCCTCCGCCGCCCTCGCTTCGAGTGATTGGCATCAACTCGGTCGGGAAAACTCCGATCGATCGACTGTCGAGTGAACCCGGATCAGCCCTCCCTCCATGACCCATGTGTCGAACCTGCAACAATGTGGGAAAAGAAGGGAAAACCTCGGAACAGGATCTCGAAACACGCCTCTTGTTCCCCGCTTCCCTCCCTTGTTTTCACATCTCATTTCTCTCTTAAGATATTCATCGTCAGGCAAATACGTCAATTCTTCACCTTATTCACACACAGAAAAAGAAGAAAGATTTTTTTAATTCTCTCTATCCTTCTCTTGGGATGTGAAGAAGTGGAGTTCACACGCATCCACCAGATCGCCTGGCCGAATGCGCGAGAGATCACCGTCGGGTGCCACGAGGGGAATCATACCCTCATGGGGGGGGGCCCAGACTGCGGGATCGGTTGGTCCGAACAAGAGGATACCAGGCAATCCCACGCCGGCAGCGAGATGGGAGATTCCGCTGTCGTGTCCGAGAAAGAAGTCGGCAGTAGCGATCGCGCTTGCGAGTTCGTCGAGAGGAAGGGATTCGAGGTGACGAAACGGAATGCTTCTTTCTTCCGCCATCGCGAGGAACCTCTCGATTCGTCCCGATTCGGCCTCGCCGGAGACAAAGAGGAAAGAGAGCGAGGACTCCCGGCGGCGCAGTTCCTCCGCCACGGTGATCCACGACTCCAACGACCAGTTTTTCGCCGGGCTTCCGCTCCCGGGGTGCAGTGCACAAACGGGACCCTCGACAGACTCTGGTAGGGTGCTGGCGACACGAGTGGCGTTTGCGAATGAAAAAACTGGTCCGGGATCCTCGAGATACAGGGCAAAGCGTTCCAGCGGCCTAGCCAGCTGCATCGCGGCGGCTTGACGGGGTTCCTCCTCGCTCATGCGATAGGGGCCGGGGACGAAGGTCTCGACTCCGGCTCGTTCGAGGTTGCCCCGGAAGAATCCGTCCGGATCATAGAGGTAGCTGACAACCACGTCGAAAGACGCGAGGTAGGACACCATCTCCCGATCGAGAGTGGCGCCGGGAGCGAAGAACGGTGCCAGGGCGGAGTGTTCGATGGACCGAACTCGGTCCGCCAGGCCCGCTGCGACAGCGAGTTTCGCGATCGATGGATAGCCGAGCACCTCGATTTCGACCCCGGGCAGGTGGTCTCGCACCAGTTGAAGAGCCGGCATCGTGAGGATGAAGTCGCCGACGGCTCCGCCGCGGATGAACAGGAATTTCGCCATGGGTTATCGTCGGGATCCGCCGGATCGCCGGTAAGCTGGATGGTCCGGTGTCCGCCAGCGGGGAACAAGCGGAGATTTTCTGCCGGTCCGGCGCGAACTCAACCGGAGCCTGCCACGCGCGAGGATCGGTGCAGGGGGACGTCAGACCGGTTCTCCAGGGCGGAACGGACCATGATCAGTTCCCCGATATTCTCCGGTGTGAGCAAACCCACGAGATGACCGTCGTCCGGATCGATCACGGGTAGTGTGCCGTGCCCCGCTGCCTGCACTCGTATCAGGGCTTTCTCGAGGCTCTCGTCGGCCTCGATGGGGGTGGGCAGCGCTGACATCGCATCCCGGACCAATGCTTCGCTGCCGTGGTCTCGCAGCGCTCTCATCAGATTCGAGCGCGTCAGGAGACCGCAGGGGTGTCCGTCGGCGTCGATGACAGGGAAATCGACCTGTGATCCCTCGAGAAGCCAGTCCACGGCCTTGTGCAGGGAGTCCTCCGGTTCCAGGCTGCGGAAACGGGTGACAATTGCATCCAACACCGGAACACCGTGCACGACTTCACGCATTTTCGTCACATAGGCTTCCTGGCCGGCACCGATGAAAATGAAGAAGGCAACCAGGATAAGGAGCGGGTGCATCAGGAGAAAGCCGATCAGACCCCCCGTGAAGGCCAGCGCCTGGCCGAGGCTCGCCGCAACGGACGTTGCCTGGGCATACGGCAGCACGAGGGCGAGAAGGGCTCGCAGAACGCGGCCGCCGTCCATCGGGAAGGCGGGGATCATGTTGAACACCGCGAGGATCGCGTTCAGGACCATGATGTTGACAAAAAACCCGGTGACCGATTGAGGCTCGAGCTCCAACCACTGAACCGGACTCACCTGGACGAAGAGGAAGAGTGTTGCGGCAATAACCACGTTCACCGCAGGTCCGGCCAACGCCACGAGCAACTCGTGAAGAGGATTGCGAGGCATGCGTTCGAGTCGCGCCACGCCCCCGATGGGGAGCAGGGTGATGTCGGGGGTGCGGATCCCGAAATACCGGGCCGTGAGAACGTGACCGAATTCATGGAGAACGACGCAGGTGAAGAGGGCGAGTATGAGTGCGATGCCCCACATCGCTCCGGACCAGCCACCCTGGGAATGGCCGGCGATACCCACCCAGGCGACGATCAGGAAGAAGGTGACGTGGACACGAAGTTGCGTGCCGAATACGCGGAACAAGGGAAATGACCAGCTCATGGAACGAGAGAAGCCTGGGGCACCTCTGATAGCGTAGGTCGAATTTCCCGTTTCAGCCAAGCGCCAATCGAAAGGAACGGGCAGTTCGCCCCTGCCATCGCGGAGAGGGGCTACCGGAAGCCCTGCCGGAGTGGATCGCGAGGACATCCTGGAGCAATGACCGGCGGCGCCCGGCAAACCCTCATTGCTGACGAGCTCGTCAGGTGCAACCGTGCTTTACAGGAATCGATCCCGATGATGGCTCGCGTCGCTCCATTTTCTCTGGCTGCCGGACTACTACTGATCTTCTTGCCGGTCAAGGTGGCGACGGCGGATGATTGGAGGATCGTGAAGTTGGCCTATGATCTCGAAACGGCCGAGGGCCCTGTGTGGGACACTTCGGGCACACTCTATTTCACCGAGATTTTCGCCCAACTGGTTCACGCGTATTCGGTCGAGACGGGCGAGTTCCAGGTGATTCGCCGCGATTCGGGTGGAGCCAACGGCATGGCGCTGGACCTCGACGGAAGGCTGTTGATGTGCGAGATGGCAGGCCGCCGAGTTAGCCGGATGCCGATTGGGGGAGAGGTGGAGATTCTCTGGAAAACCACCGGACAGGGGAAGGGAGGCCCCAACGATATCGTGGTGTCCTCGTCGGGCAGAATCTACTTCACGATGCCCCGGCATCGCTGCGTCTATCGCATCGATCACGACGGGAGTGTCACCGTGGCAATTCCCGAGGTGGCCGGCCTGAATGGTGTGATGTTGTCCCGCGATGAAGAGACCCTCTACGTGACGCGATATCGAGAACGGGAAGTCCTCGCCTATCGGGTGAATGGGGCCACGGGGGACGCGGACGAAGGCAGGGTCTTCGCGCGGATCGAGACGGCCGGCACGGAACACGGGGCGGATGGAATGACCGTCGATGAGGACGAGCGGCTCTACGTGGCCTGCCTGGGAGGGGTGTGGATATTCGATCGAAGCGGCCGGGAGGTGGGGAGGATCCGCCTTCCCGGCGAGAATGTCACGAATTGCGCCTTCGGAGGAGAATCCGGTGAAATCCTCTTCGTGACGACACAGCGGGGACTCTTTTCGGCGAGACGGGTGGTGGAGTGATTACACGGGCTCACCGTTGGTGGAAGGGGTCTCTCTCTCCGGGGCATCCGGATGCTCTTCGGGAATCGCGACGAGGTTGGCGTAGGGAGGGTGACGGTCGCGTTCGCCGGAGAGCACGGGATGAAAGGCGAGTTCCCCGGAGAGAATCTCCGGCCGGTAGAGAAGATATCCCCTCTCCTCGAGAAAACGCAGCGGAGCCAGGGATTCCGCGGAACGGTTCCGGGTTTCGTTCTCGAACACGATCACGGGCCGACACCGATCGATCGACCGCGCGGCGCCCTGCAGCGCGGCGAGTTCATAGCCCTCTGTATCGATCTTGATCACGTCGATCCGGTCCCACTCGAATTGGTCGATCGTGCCCGACGGAACTTCGACGCCTTTTTCCGAGTCCGTGACGTGGGCGAGAGCGCTGTGTCGCGTGTCTTTCATGCGGACCGTGCCCTGCCTGTCTCCAACCGCCATCTGGTGCGTCTCGACCCATTTGCCTGTGCCCGCTTCCCCGGTCACGGAGACGAGGTCGGCATAGCTGCCGGGCATCGGCTCGAACGCGTGGATCGTGCCGCGGTAGGAAGCTTGCGACGAAACGAGAAGGGTGAAGTAGCCCCAGTTGCTTCCCACATCGAGGAATACGCCATCGTCGGGAAGAAACCGGTCGATGGTCATGGCGACGGGCACTTCGTAGCCGTCGTCGAAAATCGAGAAGTAGACGCAACGGGTCTGCCGGTTGCGTCCGTTCAGATGGAGGGTTTTCGACTCACCTCGAATGTCGAGAGTCAGGGCGAACGGTTCCCGCCCCCCCAGCCCGGTCCACTCGTGGAAGTAGAAGCGTATGCGCCAGGCCAGCTGGGACAACCTTCCAACGCGGCCGCCGTGTCCGGAGCGGAAGGCATTACGGTAGGATCGCGCAAACGACGAGAGACGAATGGATTCGATGGCGAGTTTCACGACGGCGGCATAGCTCGCGCGTCTCCTCGACGATTGCAAGTGGAAGGCCCGGGCGATGAGGAAGCACCGGTTCGGCCCGAGGCAGTCAGTAGGCCGGCTGCCCGACGAGATTCCCGGCCGGATCGTAGTTGCAGACGATGAAGACCCACCCCCGGAAGCGGCCGGAGCGGCACACCGCTTTGCCCGCCCCGATGCGCCGCGTGTCTTTCCACACCATCTGGGTGTAGTGACCTGCTGGCATCAACTGGACGGAGAATGGTGCGCCTGGCGGACGATACAAGGGCTTTTCGGCATACCACTGCCGGGCGGCATCGATTACCGAATACGAGGAGGCCGATCCCCCGGCGAGATTCTCGCCGTAGCGGCGCTGTTGGGCGGGTCTGTGCTCGAACACACTCTGCCGGGCGAGATGGTCGGCCCACTGCTGGGCGTAGTGTGCCAACTCGACCGACCAGGAAATTTCACCGACACCGACTTCGACTCGCGCCCGGTTGTGAAAAGCCACCAGGTCGCGGGCCTCGGCGGGGGAGAGCTCCGATCCCGTGCCGGTGCCCACGAAGTCACCCCCTCCGGACGCCTCCTCCGGTTCCGTGCCCGATTCGCCCTTCTCCCGCGTCGGCCGTCGCTCGGGCCGGCCAGGAGGTCGTGCCCGCCCGCGAACCGTGAGCAACTGTCGCCGCCTGTCCTCGGTTCGATAGCGGGCGAGAACGCGATCACCCGAGCGGACGGTCCAGAGGTGTCCGGGATACGAACTCATTTCCACCGTCGCGCCGGTGGGGATCCGCCCATAGCTGCGCGGGCGGCCGTCGAAGTCGATCCAGAACACCTCGAGCTCCCCTTCCGATTGGTTGGCGATCGAGAGCGTCACCTCCCGGTCTGAGAGGTGCTTCGAGCGGTCGGTGGAGTGGTCTTGTGCCGGAGTGGTGGCGACGAGAGTTGCCGCAAAGAGGGCTGTCAGGGGTCGAAGACACATGGTTCTGGGCAGGCGGACGTGCGGGGAGGGGTGGCCGGGATACCCGGCATGTCACTGAGGGCGCGTCCGGTCAGACGCGGAACGGTCAACGCGGTGGGCCCTGGAATCCCTTTGGTCCGCCGCGTCCCTTCGGCGGACCTTTGTGAGGCCCCTTGACCCGGCCCCCACCCGGTGGGATTCCGGCACCCGGCGCGCGCAGGGTGGTGGGGGTTCCCCGGAAGTATCGGGGAATCACGGGCCAGTTTTCGGTGAGAAAATAGGCGTATGTGCCCTCGGGAAATTCGGGCGTCAGGCAAAACCGTCCATTGCACTCGTCGAGGTCGCCCAGCCCGGCGACGTATTCGTAGTCCTGTACGAATGCCCCGTCATACGGGCCGCCGGGTTCCTCTCCGCCCGGGCGTTGACCCGTTCTGAGGCGATAGCTGCCTCGGAGGGCGATGACACCCGAGGCGGGATCGTCTGGATCACGGTATCCGTAGCGCGCATAGATGGGAAAGCCGTCCGCCGCCCATCCGATTTGGGGGGAATGCTCGCCTTCCCGGTAGCCGAGCCGCTTCATGAGAAGGGTGGGCAAACCGTGGTAGTGGTAATTCCCGGTGGGTTGCACGTGAGCGTGGTTCGCGTCCAGCCCGAGGGTGACGGCCCCTCCCAGCGCCTCGTAGTTCCAGCCCGAGGTCCGGTCGCCTTTCCAGAACTCGGCGGTGCCCGGTTCGAAGAGGACCCCGTTCAGCGCGATACCGAAAGGTCCCCCTGCCTGGCGGCCTGGTGTGATGTGCCTGGCCGACTTCGGATTGGAGGGAATCATGAAGTCGTGATCTTGTGCCGTGATCCTGTTCGGATTCGCCCGGTTCGGAAAGGGGCCGACGGGGTGAGATGGGATTCCGTTGGCCCTGACTTCGCGGTGGGCTCCCCGCTCGAGGATCTCGACCCGATTGCCGCCGGGGGGAGTCTCGGACGCGGGAAGGAGGTGAACCGGTCGCGCTTCCGTGGCGGTGTGGACGCGGGCCGGACGCGGACCCTGGGCAAGGACGGCGCCGGCGGCGGCGACGGCCAGGATGGCAGCGAGGAATCGGAGGGGAATCGGGGGGAGGACTTTCGTCATGACTTCACTGTATCCAAGGTCGCCGTGTTGTGGAAGACTCCAGGGCGCTCTCCATGAATTTCCTCGCGCACCTTCATCTCTCCGAAGACCGGCCCGAGGCGCGGATGGGCCATCTGCTCGGAGATTTCGTCAAGGGCCTACCCTTCGATAGCCGTCATGCCGCCTCGATCTGGCGGGGGATCGTGGAACACCGGGCAGTGGATGCCTTCGCCGATCGCCATTCCGACTGGAAAGCGAGCTGCGCCCTGCTTTCCCCGGTGCGGCGACTGGTGGCGGGCATTGCCGTGGACGTTCTCTACGATCACCTGCTCGCTTCGGAATGGGAGCGATTCGAGAGCCGGCTGTCGTTCGAGGGATTCATCCACCGGATCCATCTGGATTTGCGAGCGGCGTGGATCCATGTGCCGAGCGAAGCTCGACCGGTCCTCGATCGCCTGATCGAGGAGCGCTGGCTCGCCGGGTATCGCGAAATCGGGGGCCTGCGCCTGACCTTGAGGAGAATGGCGGGACGCTCTCCCGCGCTCACGAACCTCGAACAGAGTGTCGACCGGTTTGTGGAGAAACGTGCCGAATTCCGGAACCACTTCGTCTCATTCTATCCCGATGTCCGGCGTTTCGTGGCCGGACACAGGAAGCGGACGCGGCGATCCGTCAGGATTTCCGAAAGATGCTATCAGCCGAGAATTTCCCGGCTCCCGTGAAGACGAGAGCGAGAACGGCGGTGCCGTAGAGCAGGGCGAGTTCCTTCTTCGCGAAGGGTTCGGCGCCATGCACGAGGAAGGCGGCCACGATCATTGTCACCAGGAGGGGAATTGCGGCGACGCGCGTCCCGAGTCCGATCATGACGAGGGCCGCGCAGAAAACCTCGGCGAAGACGGCGAGGGCGAGACTCGGCATGCTGCCGATGCCCAGGGGATCGAGAAACTTTCCCGACATCTCCGAAAAACCGGTCAATTTGCCCCAGCCGTGAGCATAAAGCATCATGCCTCCGGCGGCGACTCGCAGGAGGATGAGGCCGAAGGACGTGCAGGCGCCGTGGGGGCCGGGATCGAAGGCGGAACGGATCAGGTTTTTCATGGAGTGGTGGATTTTCGAAAGGACATCGCGCTCTTCGCGGTCGAGCGTCAACGGTCGAACGCGTGTCCGGGCCGGAGACGACCATTGCGGAAGTGGAAGATGATCTCGGGGCTGGATGCCTCGTCGTGCCGGATGCTCGCGCGGCCCTGGTAGCGATAGACGTTGGTGGAGAGCTGGATGCGTTCGACGGGGCGCAGCTGTTTCCGGGGACGTGTGCCGAAAAGGGCCCGGGCGAGGTTGCGGCCCGGCTGGGAAGCTCTGTCCTGGAGGACGGTTCGTTCGTTGGCTTTCGCCGTTTGAGGAAGGGCACAGGGGAGAGCGAAGAAGGCAGCGCAGAAGAGGGCAGACAGAAGCTTGGTCATCGTGTGAATAGGGCAGAGTTGAGGTGTGCGGGCAGGGTGCTCAGCAAGATCGGCGAAGTCAAGTGAGAAAGGGAACGCGAGCGGCTCGGCGACAGTGTCGTCACCTGGTGGCCGGGCTGTTGCGCGATGCGATGCCATGGGGCATCCTGCCTCCCATGAAGGGATTTCTCGTCTTGCTTGTTTCCATTCTTTCCTTTTCGGGCGCCTCTGGTCAGGACGCGCGCGAACTGGCTGCGGCAAAAGAACAATTCGCGGTGGCCGACCGGGAGCTGAACGCGGTCTATCAGACCGCGAAAGCTCGACTGCCCGGCTATCGCTTCGAGGAGATCCAGGAGGAACAGCGGGACTGGATCACCTACCGGGACGATCGATCCCTCGCCGGGGCGCAATTCGACGGCGGGGCTCGCGAGGGGAGCGAAAAAGAGAATCCGTCCTATTGGGAGACGGCAGCCGCCCTCACCGAGTCGCGCACTGAAATCCTGCGCGGATGGTTGAAGGCGGACCAGTTCGGGACCGATTGGGAGGGAGTCTGGTCGGATGGCTTCGGGGGCAGGCTCTACCTCAGGGAGACCGGTCCCGGCGGTGTCGAATTCTATCTGTCCGTCGTCCGGGGGCCGACCTACCATCTCGGAGAAATCGGTGGCCTGGCGATTACGAATGGACAGCTGGCGCGATTCGCGATCGAAGCGATTCTCGGCGAGCCGGACGGAGAAACCTGGCTCACGTTTCACCGCGAGAACGGTAGACTGCGGATCATCGGCGTGAACACGCAGTATTTCCACGGTGCCCGCGCCTATTTCGACGGTGAATATGTGCGCGTGCGGGAACTGTCCCAACAGGACCACCAGGAAATGCGCCGGGGCATCGACGCGATGGAGTAGCGATGGCTTGCGGACCACGTTGATCCGGGGATCGAACTGTAACGAATTCGCCACCCGGCGTGATACGGGAGTGTGGCGGACGACGAAACCAGGCTCGTGAAGCGGGTGCAGGCGGGGGACCTCGAGGCGTTCGGTGATCTTCTCGATCGCCATTCCTCGCACCTGCGCGCCTTCGTCGCGATGAAACTTCCCGTGCCTCATCTGATCGACGAAGTGGCGCACGAAACATTCGTCTTTGCCCATCGCCACATTGACGATTTCGAGGCGGGATCCGATTTCGGAAAGTGGTTGCGGGCGATTGCTTTCAACCTTGCCCGCAAGGAGACTCTGCGACATCAACGTGCCGCGAAGAATGCGGAAAAGTATCTCGATCACTGCCTGATCGAACGAGCGGGATCAGGCGGATTGAGTCCCGATTCACCGGTGGCGGTCTACCTCGAAGAGTGCCTGGAGCAGCTGCCCGACCGCCAGCGCGAACTCCTCGCCCACAAATACAAGCTGGCCGAGTCATCCCGCGAGATCTCCGAGGCGTTCAACCAGAGCGAAGCGTGGGTGCGCACGACCTTGTGCCGTATCCGGAGCAGTCTGCGAAGCTGTATCGAGGCGAAGATGCGAGACGAGTCTTTTTCCGGTCTGGCTTGAAGAAGTGCTATTCAAAACACGATCTCCGTCGACTAAACCCATCAAACTTCCGTGAAATCCGAATATCTCGAGGCGCTGCTCAGCGGTGAATTGTCCGGCGACGAAACCAGTCGCGTCGAGGCTGCGTTGCGCCGTGACGACGCCCTGCGCGAGGCGTATTTCGACCAGGCAGAAATGGATCATGCGCTTCGTGCTCTCCTCGGTGGGGAGAGGGGGGCCTGCGGGTCCGAGCAATTCAAGAAGAGCGTGCTCGCGCGGCTGCGTTCGGAGGCCGCAGGCGAGGAACACGGGTTTTCCCGCGGAGTCCTCACCGCCATCCTCGAGGAGCGGAAGAGCACCCCTCCACTCCGCTGGCCCGACCTCCTCAAGGCCGGAGTCGTCGCAGCCGCCGCCTCGGTGGCGCTCACATTTTCGCTCCAGCGAATCGTGTTCGACGGAGAAACCGGCACGAGCGGTGAGCGCACGAGTCCGGGAGCCGGATACCTCGCCCGTGTGGAAGCGTCCCGCGATCTGGTGTGGGCAACTTCGTCGCGCCCCCAGCACGAAGACGGATGGTTGCAGGCGGGACTGCGCCGGATCGATTCGGGTTTCGTGCGCCTCGCCTTCAATTCCGGAGCGACGGCCCTGATCGAGGGTCCCGCGGCATTCAGCCTGGAGTCTCACAATCGCCTATTTCTCGAGGAGGGCCGCCTCACCGCGGATGTTCCGCCAGCGGCTTCGGGATTTGCGGTGAACACACCGAGGATGAACGTCGTCGATATCGGAACGCGCTTCGGCGTTGTCGTCGACGGGGAGGGCAATTCCGACCTGCACGTCATGGAAGGCACCGTCGAGGCGAGCCGGTCGAGTGGAAATGCCGTTTCCCTCGTCGTCCGGGAAGGGCTCGCCGTTCGCGCGGACGACCGTACTCGGACCGACCTTTCCCCGATCGAATATGCGGGCGACCGGTTCACTTTGCGTATCGGGGACCGGGCCCGGGTAACGCCGCGACTGCACTACACTTTCGACGAATCGAGCGGCAATGCGATACTCGATTCGTCGGGCCGGACGCCGCTCGATACCTTCCTCGTCGCGGAAGGAGGCCTGGAGAGTTCCCCCCTGCGGGCCGCAGGTCGAACGGGCGGTGGATTGGTGTTCGAATCCGGTGACTCGCTGGAAACGGCGCTCGATTCGTCGTTCCGTCTCGCCGAGCCGCACACGCTTTCATTCTGGGTCAAGATCGCGCCGCGGCTGGGAAGGAGAGACACCATGACGCTCGCCCGCTTCGGCCGGGAAGGTGCCGGTTGGGAGGTCGCCTGCCACTTCGATCCGGTGACCGGGTCGAGCGGCGCACTCCGGGTGAGTTTCGGTGACGGATTTGTCCTCGGAGGGACGGGTTTGGCCGACGGTCAATGGCACCATGTGGCGTATCGCTATCTCGGCGGAGAAGGTGACCTGCTTGGATCGCGGATCCATCTCTTCATCGATGGGCAGTGGGAGCCTGCGACTCGCTGGGGAGCGGGCACCGTTCGCGATGGGCGGGCCGCCGTTCTATCCCTCGGAGCGTCCGGGGGAGGAGGAATTGCAGGTTGGGTCGACGAAGTCCGTCTCTACGAGACTGCCGCACCGACCCGGAGTGTGCAATCCAGCGCCGAGCCATGACAGAAGCCCGTGGAATATTCTGGAATTTATGGCAGAATTTCGTAACAAATCAGTGTCCTCAGGAGATACTCAAGGGAGCCTGCAGGGAACTTTTTGAAAAACACTTTTCCGAATTAAAACGACCATGAAACCCACACATATTGTGCGATCCGCCTGTGTTTTCGTTGCCATCACCACGGCCAGCCTCGGTCTCGCCGTGGCCGAGATGCGGGAATGGACTTCTGCCGACGGCAGAACACTGGAAGCCGAATTTTCCGGGACGATCGGTGCCGGGGCGACCGCGAAGGTCAAGCTTACCCTCGCAAGTGGCGATGTCGTCGAGTATCCCATCTCGAAGTTGAGCGAAGAGGATCGCCTCTTCGTGAAGGGTAACCTGCCCACCGATCCGCGCGCTCTCGCTGCGGAGATCGACAAGCTGGTGCTCAACAAGATGAAGGAGGCCTACTACGGTCTCCGGGAGGAGAAGGCTTCTCTGCCGACCGACGAGAACCTGAGCCGCGCAGACAAGATCAAGCGCCTCGAAGAGATCGAGCGGGAGATGGAGATGTGCGTCCCGAACGAGATGACGAACGACTACCAGTTCGTTCGCCGGGTCTATCTCGACATCGCCGGCCGCATCCCCACCTATGACGAGGCCGAGCGCTTCCTGAGCCACCGTTCGCCGAGCAAGCGTTCCGAGTTGATCGACGAATTGCTCGATTCCGACGCCTACGCGATGCATCTCTACAACTGGCTGTCCAATCTCCTTCGCGTTCGGGAGGGGGTTGTGATGATGGGCAATGGCAGCCTCAAGGCCGATCCCTACATCGAATACATCAAGGACAGTCTTCGGGAAGACAAGCCTTTCGATGAGATGGTGACGGAACTGCTCACTGCGACGGGAAATCTCTGGGACAATCCCGCGGCGGGTTACCTGCTCTCCGACTCCGGGATGCGACTCTGCAACCTGTCCAACACCTTCACCGTGTTCATGGGCACGGAGATCACCTGCGCGCAGTGCCACGATCACCCTTTCGAGGAGGTCTACCAGATGGATTTCTTCAAGATGGCCGCCTTCATGGGTGAAACCGAAACGCGGGCGCGTGGCGGCATGATGATGATGGGAGACGGCGATCTCCGCAGTGAATTGAACCGGATGTACAAAGTTCTGAAGGATGCCGGCAAGCTGCGGGAGAACCAGAACCAGGACCAGCAGCTTTCCCAGTGGCTGGGAGCTCGGCGCAACCAGGTGGTCGACACCGGGGCCAATGCGATCCGCCTTCCCCACGATTACAAGTATGACGACGGCGAACCCAACATGGCCGTCGATCCCGGTGCGTATTTTGGCGAGGTCGTCGATCTCGAGCAGTACGAGACCCCCCGTCAGGCCTTCGCCGCCTGGGTGACGTCGCCCGAGAATCCCCGTTTCACGATCAACCTCGTGAACCGTCTCTGGAAGCAGGCCTTCGGTCTCGCCCAGATCGAGCCTGTCTACAACATCCCCGGACACCTCGATGGCCAGGCTCAGAACTACGAGCTGCTGACCTTCCTCGAGACGATGATGAAGGATCTCGACTACAGCCTGAAGGACTTCATGCGCGTGATCTACAACACCAAGGCCTACCAGCGTGAAGCCGAAACGATGTCCCCCTCCCTGACCCAGGTGGATAAGGGGACCTACCATTTCCCCGGCCCGGTGCTGCGCCGGATGAGTGCCGAACAACTCTGGGATTCCCTCGTCTCCCTGACGACGGCCGATCCCGAGATGGTCCGTCGCGTCGGGGCGGACGAGTATCGCGACGTCATGAACGTGGATGTGACCTCTCTCAAGACCGCCGACCAGATCGAGAACTGGAAGAAGCGCTGGCGCGAAGCTGGCGCACTCTACAACGGAGACGAGAAGGTCGATCGCGATGACATGGTCGGGGGCGAGCAGATGTTCCGCGCCTCCGAATTGCGTCAGCCGATGCAGGCGGGGCACTTCCTCCGCATGTTCGGGCAGTCGGACAAGCAGCTGATCGAGAACCAGTTCACCACCGGGTCGTCGCCCCAGGTGATGGCCCTCCTGAACGGTCGGATCACCAATGCCGTCCTGACAAATCCGGACGCCTACCTGATCAAGGAAATCGCAAACGGGCGGGGTTCCAAGCGGGACAACGTGGAAAAGATCTTCCTGAGCGTGCTGACGCGCTATCCCACCTCGGAGGAGAAGACCGAGGCCCAGCACGGCTTGCGCGCCAGCCGCGGCGACGACGATAGCGACCGTGCCAAGGAACTCCGCGAGGCCGCCGCGATCGGCGACGTTATCTGGGCTCTCGTCAACACCCGGGAGTTCATGTTCATCCAGTAATCTCAATCACCGTCCAATCCCATCAACCGTCCCAGACCTATCACATTATGAAAGACAAACTCGATCGACTCGACGAGCTGAGCCGCCGGAAGTTCGTGGCGAATGTTGCCAAGACTGCGCTCGGTGTCAGCATCGTGCCCTTCGCGGGCTTGAACCAGGCCCGTGCCGCGGGAGGAGGAAAGGCAGAGTACTGCATCTTCTTCTACATGGCGGGCGGGATGACCCACATCGATACCTTTGATCCCAAGCCCGGGACCGAGACCGGGGGCAAGACGCAGGGCCAGAAAACACCGGTGGCGGGCATCGAACTGTCGCAGTACATGCCCGGCCTGGCGGAGCGATTCAAGGACATCGCCGTGATCCGCTCGATGACCCAGAAGACGGGTGATCACCGCGGTGGTTCCTACTGGATGAGAACCAGCTACCAGCCTCGCGCCACGATCATTCACCCGACCATGGGCCCGTGGGCGCAGACGCTTCTCGGGAAAAAGCACGACACGCTTCCCGATTCGGTCGTCATCGGGGGAGGTGGCAACCACCCGGGTGCGGGCTTCTTCGGCCCGGCCCTCTCTCCGCTGCCGATCGGGGACCCCGACAAGGGAGTCCAAAATGCGACCCCGTGGGAGGGAGTCGACGAGGACAAGTTCGATAAGCGGATGGAGCTCATGAACACCTTCGACGACAGCTTCCGCCGCAAGTTCCAGACCGACGAGGTGAAGGCTTACTCGCAGTTCTACGACGAGACGCTGAAGCTGATGAATAGCGAGGATCTCGACGTCTTTCAACTGACCAACGAGGAGAACTACGATCAGAAGATCGGCAAATACGGCAGTGGCCGCATCGGAAAAGGTGCGCTTCTCGCGAAGCGCCTCGTTTCCTCCGGTGTGCGTTTCGTCGAGGTTTCGTCGGGCGGCTGGGACATGCACAACGACCTCTGGGGATCGATCGAGAATACGGGTGGAGCGCTCGACAAGGCGCTCTCGGCCCTGATCGACGACCTCAAGGCGGAAGGTTTGTTCGACAAGACCCTCATCGTCCTGGGTACCGAATTCGGCCGGACACCGAAGATCAACGTCAACGCGGGCCGGGATCACCACCCCCGTGTCTTCTCGACCATGTTCGCGGGTGGCGGAATCACCGGCGGCCAGGTCTACGGCAAGTCCGACAAGCTCGGTATCGCCGTCGAGGAGAATCCGGTTACCCCGCAGGACTTCAACGCCACGATCGCCTACGCCATGGGGCTGGATCTCAACAAGGTCGTCTACGCCCCGTCGGGACGTCCGTTCCTCGTGGCGGGCCACGAGCGGGATCCGAACACCGACGAGATCGTCAGCGAAGGAAAGCCGGTCATGCCGTTCTTTTCGTAGGCGCACCTTGCTCCGCACGCCGGGGCGAACAGGGGCGGGCTGGAGCGCAATCGCGATTTTTCGTTGATTCCTCCCCCAACCGGTCCGCCCTGCAATCCGCAAATGAGGGCCCGGGATCATCCCGGGCCCTCATTTTTGTGTCCGGGGATCTCAGGAGGGCCGGCCGATTCGCAGAACCGAGAAAACTTGAGAGCAGAGAATAAATTTAAGTTTTCTTAACTAAGTTTACCGGCTATCTGTGTTTCTGCGTCGGGAGGATACCGCATCTCGCCGCACACGAGGCCAGCCGCACTCTGCCATGTCTTCGAGCGATCAACACCATGCGATCAACCGGTGCCTGCGCAGTGCAGTGGACCAGACCGAGGAGGGGATTCTCGTTCTCGAAGGGCGTATCACGACTCCCCTGGGTCCTCGCCTTCTCTTCGCCAATCAGGCGGCCACACGGATGACCGGCTACCCGCTATCCACTCTCGCGGGCCAGCCACTTGGCATGATTCTCGACAATACACGGTTGGATGCGATTCTTGAGAAATTGCCGGTACTCGATCGCAGCACCCCGGCCTTCTTCGTCGATGCCCCTCTCCTTTCGAAAGAGGGAGAAACCGTACCCTGCCGCCTGATCTTCTCGGCCGACCTCGACACGCAGGATCGCATCGTCTCCTACTCCCTGATCATTCGTCCGGTTCCTTTTCCCGCGGAACTCTCCCAACCGCAAAGCGATGCCACCCACTTTCCGGAGCCGGAGGGCGAATCGGGCGCCAGCGAGGAAATGTCGATGGAGCAGGTCTTCGAGGACAGCCGGTCGGAATCCCTTGCTCTCGCTGCCGGCGGTGTCGCTCACGACTTCAAGAACGCTTTGCAGACCATCGTCGCGTCGATTGACCTCGCGCGATTTCACGTTCCGCTGACCTCGCCTGCGATCGATCACCTCGATGATGCTGACCAGGCCCTGACCCGTGCGGACGCCCTCGCCCGGCAAATGCTTGCTTTCACCAAGGGGCAGTCTTCCGATCTCCAAAAGATCTCTCTCCAGCACCTCCTTGCGCACGTGACCGCGATCTCGACTCTGGGGACCGACGTGCGCGCGTCGCTGAACGTGGCAGAAGATCTCGGAGATGTGCAGGCCGATCCCAATCAGATCTCGCAGGTGTTTCACAACATTGTCCTGAATGCGTGTCAGGCGATGGAGGGCGGAGGCACGGTCAAGGTGACCGCGAACAACTGCTCGATTCCCACGAACAACGCACTCGGTCTGGACGGCGGCCGTTACGTCGCGGTGGGGATCAAGGATCGCGGGTGCGGGATCCCTTCCGAGAATCTGGAGCGGATCTTCGAGCCCTATTTCACGACGAAGACCCAGGGAAACGGCATCGGGCTCGCCGCCTGCCGCGAGATCATCCGCCAGCACCGCGGTCACATCTCGGTCGATTCGGTGGTCGGCAGCGGCACGGAATTCGTGGTGTTTCTGCCCGTGTTCGAGACGCGTGAATCGGCGCCCCAGGGATCCGATGAATCCGAACCGGAAGCGGGCTCCGTCCGGACTCGCCCGGCGAACCGTCGGGATGGGGTCGTCTCCGGCTCAGGCTGCGTGCTGGTGGTCGATGACGAGGAACTCGTCGGCAAGACACTCGAAAGCCTTCTTCGGCATCTGGGATACACGACTCTGACGGCGCGCAACGGGGCCGATGCGATCGATATCTATCGCTACTATGCCGACACGTCCGAACCCATCGATGCCGTGCTTCTCGATCTCACCCTGCCAGGAGGGATGTCGGGCCGCGAGGTGATGAAGGAACTGCGCTCCGTCGATGCCGATGCCCGCATCATCGCGACAAGTGGGCACTTCGACGAAAATTCCGTGGAGGAATTTCTCCACGAGGGCTGTGTCGGGGTGCTTCCGAAGCCATTCCCGATCGAGAGACTGTCTCAGACGGTGGCCGAGGCCATCGCGAATTGACCGGGCGGCCACCTCACCGGAATCCCGGAAAGCAGAGACGGATCAGAAGCTCTCGAGGAACCAGAGTCCGTTTTCGCGAACAAGGTGCATCGTCTCCTTTTTCCTTCCGTCCGGACCGAAGAGAAAATCGATCTCGGCCCGGTTGCCATCGAGGCGAGGTTTACCAATGATTTTCCCCTTCGCGAAATGGGTCCGGAAGCTCTCCCGTATCTCGGGCGACGCCGTGGAGACGCCACAGACACTCTCGACGTCGCCGTCGGCGGTGGAGGCGGCGAGAGCGGTGAGCCGCGCAAGCTGTCCCGATCGGGCTGCTGCGAAGACGGCTTCGAGAACGGGAGTGGGAGAGGACTGATCGACCGGGTGGGGATCCTCCGCGCGGAGTAGCGGGGACACGGCGAGAAGAACGAGGGCGGTGAGGATCCTTTTCATGATTCGTTGCAGGGGGGGCGTGGGATGGTGCGGAGCAGGCACGAGGCGGGGCTTTTTCTTTCGAGAATGACAGGCCTGCCGTAGATTGGCAATCGCCATCCCCCATGAACGACCCGGATCCACCTGCCGATGCGCCAGAGGCGCAAGAACGATTTGCCGCCACACGCAAGAGCCTCATCGAGAGATTGGCGAACTGGGAAGACCAGCAAACGTGGGACGAATTCTACCAGACCTACTGGCGCCTGATCTACGGAGTTTCCCTGAAGTCGGGGCTCGGGAACGACGAGGCTTTCGATGTGGTACAGGAAACCGTTCTGACCGTGGCCAAACAGTGGAAGAAGGGTCAGAAATATGATCCGGCAAAGGGGTCGTTCAAGACGTGGCTGATGAACATCACCCGATGGCGCATCGCGGATCAGTTTCGCAAGAAGCAGCGGAATCCGGCCGCCTTCTCCCAGTCGGGGGGAACGCCGGGCGGTGACGGCGAAGCGCGAGATACGGCGACAATCGAACGCCTGGAAGACGAGGGCGGCGGAGAGGTCCTCGACCGGATCTGGGATGCCGAGTGGAAGACCAACCTTTCCGAAGTGGCCCTGGAGAGGGTCAAGAAACAGGTTTCACCCAGGCAGTTTCAGATCTTCCACGCCTATGTGATCAAGGGGTGGGAAGCGAACCGGGTGAAAGACGAACTGGGCGTCAGCAGTTCCCAGGTCTACCTGGCCAAGCACCGCGTGGGCGGATTGGTGAAGAAGGAGATCGGACGCCTGCTCAAGGAGACACCGTGACAGGCTCCGTGTCCTTTGCCGCCATCCACGGCTCCGTCAACTCTGGCGCACCTTCTCTTTCTCCTGCTCCCGATCGGACTCGAGGCGCGAGATTTCACGAGCGCGCTGCGTTTCGAGTTCGGTCAATTCGGCAAAGTTCCCTTCGGAGCGCGCTTTCTCGATCAGGCCGGAAAGGAAAATCTCCCTCTCTGCGATACGCGCGCGGTATTTCTCGTCGATCGCGGCGAGAGTGGATTTCTGCTCCTCGGTGAGGCTGGGCCGGGAGTCAGACTCTCCGAGGCGTTCCATCGCGAGTTCGTAGGCGCTCTTCATGGTGAGAAAGGAGTGGGATAACTAGGCGTCCTTCTTTTTGGCCGCTTTCTTGGACCCCGCCTTCTTTGCCGAGGATTTCTTGGCGGGCGCCTTTTTCTTCGTGGACTTCTTCGCGGGCGGGCTGGAGTCCTCCTTCGGCTCTTCAGAGGATTCCGGTTTCTCCTCGGCAGCTGGCACGTCGTTCTTCGCTTCGGCTACGGGCTCTGTCGTGGGCTCGGGTTCCACGGCTTCGGGTTCTGTCTTGGACTCGGGCTCGGGTTCCACGGGCTCGACCAGTTGCAGGGCGGGTGTCGCCGCGATCAGATTGGAGATCTCCGGCCAACCTCCCACCCGCTGAAGTTGGAAGGTGTGAAGGTAGATCGCCACCGTTTCCGGATCGTGGTCCTGCAACAACTGGTCGACGGTCGAGGCCAGTTTGTCGGAGTCGATGGTATCGGGAATGTCTTCGGCGGCCCCTTCGCCATCGTGCTCGATATCCAGGCCCTCGAGGAACGCGATCAGAAGGTCGGCGTGTGCTTTTAGTAGCCAGAGCTGCAGAACCTGCTCGGCCACTTCTTCCGATCCTTTCAATTTCACGTTCTTGGCCATCCAGGCGACCTGGTCTCGCCCGGGTTTCCGCTGGAGGAAAACGGGGCGCAGCTTCCGATTGGCAGCGAGAGAAGAGAGCGAGGCGGTGTACACTTCGCGCTGCTCGTCGCGCAGAAACTGAAAGACGGAGAGTGCCGTCTCCGGATTCATTTCTCGGAAGATCTCGTACGATTTCATACTTTTTGGGTTTGCCGCCGCCGTAGTATTCCCTAAAATTTCGAGAATTCCAAGATTTCTCGAGCCTCCGAGCGAACCACCCTCCGGGCGGAAATTGCCATGAAAATGAGGGGACGCAATGAAAATGGCGGAACGGGAAAAGCGCGCGTAGGGTTCGCATCATGCCGGACCGGGGAACTGCCCTCTTCGATCTCGACCACACGATTCTCCCCTTCGATACCCAGGTGTTGTTCGCGAACTTCGTGCTCCAACGGGAAAGATGGCGGAGGGTCCTGATCCTGCCCTGGCTGTTGCTGGCTCCCCTGGCGGTAGTCGGAGTGCTGGGGGCGTCTTCCATGAAACGCGCCTTCTTCAGCCTTTTCACCGGTATGCGGGAGGATCGGCTCCGGGCCTATGCGGACGATTTCGCGAGGAGCGTTTTCCTCGATGCCTGCTATCCCGAAATGCGAAGGGAAATCCAGCGAAACCGCGAGCAGGGCAGACGACTGATCCTCAACAGCGCGAGCCCGGAGTTCTACCTGATACCGATTGCCGCGGGTCTCGGCTTCGATGAGTGCGTGGGTACGCGTCTCGATATAGCGGGGCGAGTGCGGTTCTTCCCGCGCATCGACGGCTCGAACAACAAGGGTGCCGAAAAAATCGGGGCGATGCGCGACCGGGGGATCATTCCTCGCGACACCACGGTGCTCGCGAACAGCGTCGCCTATTCCGACAGTTCTTCCGACCTGCCGCTGTTACGGATCGCCTCCAACGCCGTGGTGGTCCACCCCGGCAGGCGACTGGAGAAGGAGGCGGAGCGGGCCGGTTGGCGAACGGTCCGTCCGGATCGACCCTACGGCGGAAAGTGGGGAGGACGATGGGCGACGGCTCGCCAAGCGATCGGATGCTGGGCAAGGGGGGAATAAACCGGTCGCCCGGTGAAGGGTTTTCGGGTATGGGAAGGGGACACGTCATGCCCGTAGAAGATTCTTCGTCCTCCGTCTCGCGCCGATCGTGGGTATCACTCGTGTTGTTGCTCGTCTTCCAGACGCAGAACGCATTCAACGACAACTTTGTCCGGTTCGTCGTGATGGGCTTGGCGATGGCGGCGGCAGCCGGATCCATGGTCGGTGACAACATCGAGTTCATCCTCGCCACGATGATCACCACGCCGTTCATCCTGCTGGCTCCGGTGGCGGGATACCTCTCCGACCGGTTCTCGAAGCGGGATGTCCTGTTGGGGTGTCTTTTCCTGCAGCTGGCCCTCTTCTTCCTCCTGGCGGCGGCGGTGGCGATGCGTTCGGTCGAGCTCGCCGTCTTCGGTTTCTTCCTCCTTGCGGTGCAATCGACTCTCTTTTCGCCAGCGAAACTCGGGATTCTCAAGGAACTGGTGGGATCGCGGCGTCTCGGCTTCGCGAACGGGCTCATGTCGATGCTGACGATGGTTGGCATCCTCGCCGGTATGTGGGTGGCCGGACAGTGGTTCGATTTCCTGCTCGCAAAATACAATGCGGCAAACGGCGAAGCGCCCGACAATGCGTGGCGGGCCGCCCTGATTCCGATGCTGGGAGCGGGCGCGGCGAGTATCTTCGCGATCGTCTTGGGATTTGCGGTTCAGCGGACGCCGTCGCATCCCGACGAGCCTTTCAGCAAGACGGTCCCGGTGCGGCACTTCGTGCATCTTCGGCAGTTGTTCGCGGACCGAACCCTGCGCTACACGGCCCTGTTCACCACATTCTATTGGTTCATCGCCAACTTTCTTGGTCTCGAATTCGTCCAGTTCGCCAAGGAGCTCTATCCCGAGGCGGGCAAGGCGGGACGGATGTCGGCGACGGCTTCGATGCTCTTCGCGATCGGGGGAGGTCTCATGGTGGGAAGCACGATGGTGTCGATCCTGTCCCGGCACCGCATCCGCATTTCTTTCGCTCCGCTGGGAGGAATCGGCATGGCGCTGGGTTTGTTCGGCATCGGATCGATTCCTCCCGCCAGCCCCGGCTGGTATCTCAGTCTCGGCTTCCTGGGATTCGCGAGCGGATTCTACGT
>Ga0180436_10000808_pt1 | contig 31497 bp, 25 predicted proteins | sample SS_ome_2_FD_132434 | JGI IMG/M metagenome (GOLD analysis project Ga0180436, IMG submission 132434) | Hypersaline lake sediment archaeal communities from the Salton Sea, California, USA - SS_3_S_2 metaG | ecosystem: Environmental > Aquatic > Non-marine Saline and Alkaline > Hypersaline >... | reverse complement strand
AGCCACAACGGCCGGAAATCCAAAGGTATCACACGCCGAACCTCTTCAACGCCCCATGCCCTCCAATCCCGAATCACCGGAATAAACCGCTCCCTCTCCCGCGGCGAAGCCGCTTCGTCCAAAGCGAAAACGGGTTGGACGTTCGGGGGCTGGCTCGACGTACCGCGCGCTTGGTCGGGGGGGCTGGCCTCCCCGCTTGGGTGCCATCGTGCCGCCCGGTCACTCCGCAGTGCATTGATGGTGTTTTCCAGGGCTGCCAACCTGCCCCCTTTCTCCGGAGGACGGGAGGCCCGCCGTGCGGCTTCACCGATCGCCCGCCACCGGGGGCAATCTGCCTTTTCGGATGTATCTCCCGGACTTCACGGATGCCCATCTTGTGGCTATACTGCTAGTTTCGCGCGCCGAGCGAGGGGGTGATGGTGTGCGCCCCTCGAGTCGGTGGCCTCCGGATGAAGCGATACCGTCGTGTTGAATCATGTTTGAATCCCTTCAGCAAAACCTGAACTCCGCGATTCGCACCCTCCGCGGGAAGGGGAAGCTGACCGAATCGAACATGCGCGAGGGCTTGGATTTGGTGCAGCAGGCCCTACTGGAGGCCGACGTTAGCTTCCCGGTCGTCAAGGAGTTCATGGGTCGGGTGAGCGAGGAGGCCGTCGGCGAGCGCGTCCTTCAGTCGCTCGATCCCAGCCAGCAGTTGATCGGCATTGTCCATCGCCAGCTGATCGACTTGATGGGCCCGGTCGACCACTCGCTGCATTTGAAGAAGGGGCAGCCGACGGTCCTGATGCTTTGCGGCTTGCAGGGGTCGGGTAAGACGACCACCTGCGGCAAGCTGGGACGCACCATTGCCCAGCGGGGCCGCAAACCAATGCTGGTGGCCGCCGACCTCCAGCGCCCCGCGGCCATCAACCAGTTGCAGGTGCTGGGCGAGCAGTTGGGGTTGCCCGTCTTTGCCGATCTGGAGGCGACGGATCCAGTATCGCTCTGCCAGGCTGCCGTGCGGAAGGCCAAGGGGACCGAGGTCGACGTGATCATCCTCGACACGGCCGGCCGGCTCCACGTGGACGACGAGTTGATGCAGCAGCTCTCGCGGATCGACAACCGCGTGCAGCCGGACCAAGTGTACCTCGTTGTCGACGCGATGACCGGGCAGGACGCCGTCAACAGTGCCAAGGCGTTCAACGAAGCGCTGGAGCTGGACGGCGTGGTGATGACCAAGCTGGACGGCGACGCCCGCGGCGGGGCGGCCCTGTCGGTCAAGCAGGTCACCGGCGTGCCGATCAAATTCATCGGTACCGGCGAGCATCTCGACGCCCTCGAGGAGTTCCATCCCGACCGCATGGCGGGCCGCATCCTCGGCATGGGCGACGTGCTCACCCTGGTCGAGCAGGCCCAGCAGAAGGTCGACCAGGACGAGATGGAGCGGCAGCAGGAGCGGCTCCGAAAGGGTGAGTTCACCCTGGACGACTTCAAGAAACTCCTCGGCCAAACCAAAAAACTCGGACCCCTGAACAAGGTGATGAGCATGCTGCCCGGCATGGGCGGCATGGCCGACATGATGGGCGACGTGGATGCCGAGGGGCAGATGCAGCAGCTCGGCGGAATCATCGACTCGATGACGCCCGAGGAACGCCGCAATCCCTCGAAGATGATCGACCAGAGCCGCCGCCGACGGATCGCGGCCGGGGCGGGTGTGGAGCCCAGTCAGGTCAACGAGCTGGTCAAGCAGTTCGACGGGATCGCCGATCTGATGAAGCGGATGTCGTCGATGGGGATGCGCGATCGGATGCGGGCCATGCAGGAACTGTCCAGCGGTGGCATGCTCGACCCCAGCGGCAAGCTCTCCAAGCAGAAGAAGGGCACCGGCAAGCGTTTGAGCAACCGCGAGAAGGCGAAACTACGCAAGGAGCGCGAGCGCGAACAGCGCCGCCGCAAGCGAGAAAAGAAACAGAAGCGAAGATGAATCTCAAGTCCCCGCCCTCAAAGGGTAAGGGGATCGTCGTTCCAACGTCAAACGTCCAAGGAGAATCCCGTGGCAGTAAGAATTCGCATGAAAAAGATGGGCCGTCGGCACCGCCCGTTCTACCGCATTTGTGCGGTTGACTCGAAGCGGCCGCGCGACGGCCGCGTGCTGGAAGAACTGGGTACCTATGACCCGATGGTCCCCGAGACCGATGCGCGGGCGGTACTCAACTCGGAGCGGATCGACTATTGGCTGGGCGTCGGTGCCCAGCCGAGCGACAAGGTCGGCGTGCTTATTCGCAAATATGGCACCGACGGCACCCACGTCGACCAGCAGCGCGAGGCGTTGGACCGGCTGGCCCAGTCGCGCCGCCGCGTGACGACCCCGCCTCCGGCCGCGCAGCCGAAGCAGGAAGAGCCGGCGGAAGCGGCCACCGCGACGGCCGTGGCCGAACCGCCCGCCGAGGAACCAGCCGAGCAGAAGTCGGAGGAATGAGCATGTTGCGGCCGGGCTTGCGCCTGGCCCCCTCGCCCTCCGGGAACGGAACGGGCCAACAGGGATCGACAGCGGCTGACGGGCAGGCGCGACACTCGACTCGGCCCCGACGACGTGCCCCGCACAAGACGTAACCCCGCCCATGCAGATCGACGTGCTGACGCTGTTTCCCGGGATGTTCTCGGGCTACCTCAGCCAGAGCCTGTTGGCCAAGGCGATCGAGCGTGGGCTGGTTGGGATCAACACCCACGATATCCGCCGCTGGGCCGAGGACAAGCATCGCACGGTGGACGATCGCCCCTTCGGCGGCGGCCCCGGCATGGTGATGAAAGTCGACGTGGTCGTGCCCTGCGTTGAGGAAGTACAAGAGCGAGGCGAGAAGCCGGGACATCTGGCGATGATGACCCCGCAGGGGAGCCGGCTCGATCAGGCGACGGTCGAGCGGCTCGCCCGACACGAGCGACTACTTTTGTTATGTGGACGATACGAAGGGTTTGACGAACGAATTCGAGACATCCTCCAGCCGGAGGAAGTATCGGTCGGAGATTACGTGCTGAACGGAGGCGAGGTGGCCGCCATGGTGGTCATCGATGCCGTCGTCCGTCTGCTGCCGGGTGTGCTCGGCGACGAGGATAGCAGCCAGTGCGACTCGTTTTCCGGCGAAAACCGGCGGCTGGAGTTTCCACAATACACAAGACCCAGGGCGTATCGCGGACACGCGGCCCCGGAGATCCTCTTCAGTGGCGACCACGGCCGGATCGCCCGCTGGCGGGAGGAACAGAGTCGGGAGAGGACGGCCCGGCGACGGCCGGATTTGGAGAATCATTAACCGCCCGCGATTGACGTTTGGCCGTTCGCGGCGACAACCATCTACTTGCAAGGGAAGTACCAATCATGAGTCAACAGTTGCTTAGCAAGGTCGAGCAGTCCAGCCTGAAGGACGAAGTCGCGTATTTCGAGATCGGCGACACGGTTGACGTGCACTGTCGGATCCTCGAAGGCGAGAAGGAACGCATCCAGGTGTTCACCGGTGTGGTGATCGCCCGAAGCGGCTCCGGCACCCGCGAGATGTTCACCGTACGGCGGATCGTCGCCGGCGAGGGTGTGGAGCGGAAGTTCCCCCTGCACTCGCCGCGGATCGCCAAGATCGAAGTGAAGCGGGCTGGTGTCGCGCGTCGGGCGAAGCTCTATTATCTTCGCGACCGCGTGGGTAAGGCCACGCGTTTGAAGGAGCGGCGGATCGATTTGGCCAAGCGTCGCCAATACGCCGAGAAGTCAAACCGCAACGAAACCGTCTGACCGCCATCGGGGCCCACCGCATGACTTGGGCCGAGCGACTGCGATCTTGGTGGCGTCGTTGCTTTCCCGTGTTGTCCCTTGCACAGCGCGGCGAAAGGGCGGCTGCCCGATATCTCCGTTGGCGAGGTTATCGGATCCTCGCCCGCAACGCGCGCTGGAAAGGCGGCGAGATCGACATTGTCGCCCTGCGGCGTGGCGTGCTGGTGTTCGTCGAGGTGCGCACGCGGCGCGACGACCACCCAATCCGCCCGGCGGCCACTGTCGACGCCCGAAAACAGCGGCGCGTGGCCCACGCGGCGCTGAGCTACATGAAACGCCACCGAGTGTTGGATAAGCCGGCGCGGATGGACGTGATCGGTGTCACCTGGCCGGAGGGAGCTTGGCGGCCGCGGATCGAGCACATCCCCAACGCGTTCGAGGCGCCGGGCCGCGGGTGATTCCACGGGTGAGGCGAAAAAAAGCCCGCCTACCCCGGAATGGACCGAGGAAGGCGGGCTGAGGATTTCGCCGCCGGGCTTGCCCGATGCGTGTCGGTCCCGCCCCGGTTGTGGACCGCGGTCGGACCCGGCGTTTCAATATGCGGCAGCCGCTCAACGCGCGGCGATTGTTGCAATCCGGCGGACGCGGTCCTGGTCGGCCACGCTCAGCTTGTCCAACGGAACACGGACGAAAACGCCGTCCTGCTTCTGTAGCCGAACCGTGCCATCGCCAACGCTGACGAAACGGGCGTAGCAGGAGTAGGTGCCCGTGGCGTCGACCCAGGTGCGATACTCGGGTTGATCGTTTTGCGAGAACGGATCGTCGTCGAAGGGGGCATCGGGAATCGCTGGTTCGTCGGCAGGCTCATCAGCCGGTTCATCAGCCGGTTCGTCAGCCGGTTCGTCGGCGGGCTCGTCCGTGGGCAGATCGAACGGCAGGTCAGCCGGTTCCTCGGGAGTGGCTGGTTCGGCCGGTTCCGGCGAGGGAAAGTCGAACAGCTCGTCAGCGTCAGCCGGGGCCGCCGGCTCGTCGGCGGGCTGCTCGGCCGGCTCATCGACCGGCTGCTCCGGGGCGGCCGGTTCGAGTGGGGCCGGTTCATCGGGGATGGCCGGCTCGAGCGGAGCCGGTTCCTCGGGAGTGGCCGGCTCGGTCGGTGTGTCGTCAGCCGGCTGCTCGGCGGGCTCTTCGACCGGTTCTTCCGGCACCGGCTGCTCGGCGGGTTCCTCGGCTGGCTCTTCCGGCACCGGTTGCTCGGCGGGTTCCTCCGCTGGCTCCTCAGCGGCCGGTTCCACGGGCTCGGGGGCGACCGGCTGCTCTTCAGCGGGTTCCTCGGCTGGTTCTTCCGGGGCAGGCTCCTCGGGGGCCGGTTCCTCCGGAGCGGGTTGCTCTTCGGCCGGCTCTTCGCCGTCCGACGGTTCCGGAGCCGCGTCTTCATGCGCGGGAGCTTCCGGTGCGTAGGCTGGGTCGGCGGGTTTTTCCCCATTGCTCTCCATGGGTTCTGGCGCCGGGGGGGCCTCGTCGGTCGGCTCCGTCGCTGCGGCGTCCGCCGCCGCCGAATCCTCCTGGGTTGCCATCGGCGCGACGGCCGTGCAGGCCTCCGGCATGCAGGCAACCGGTTCACAGGCGGCTGGCACGCACGGTTGGCATTCCCTCACACAGCAGCTCTTCCCACGGACGCGGCCAAACAGATTGTCGAGAAAGCGGCACGCCTGGGCCGAATCGGCCGCTAGCAGCGATCCACCGACAATCGTCAGTACACACAGGGCCATACGTCGGTTCATGATTCCTCTCCTTGCAACATTACGAGGCCGGGCTGGTCAGGAGTTGGCGGTCCCGGGTTGCCCGTCGGAACCAGGACGCGCTCAAAGGCCACCCGCGTGGCCTGAAGTAGATTATCCAGATTAGTCAACCATCCTAGTTGACCCAGGCGGCGTTTGCAATACCCCCGTACGCGGCTTTTCGCCACACCCCACCTTTTGTGGTGGGTGGTCCGGCTAGCCCGAAGTGCCACGAGGTCGCTGGGGCAACGGGTGCCCCTAGCCGCCGGGGCCATCTTGCCTCATACTGCGACGTTTCGCCCGGCGGGGAAGTTCCTGCCCGGCTCCAACCGCGGACATCCGCGTCGAGGCTCCGATCGAGAAAGGCCATTACGCGATGAAGATACGGGCGACCACCATTCTCACCGTCCGCCACGGGGGGCGCGTGGCCATGGGAGGGGACGGGCAGGTGACCGTCGGCAACACCATCATGAAGGCCGACGCCGCGAAGATCCGTCCGATGCTCGATGGCAAGGTCCTGACCGGATTCGCCGGCGCGGCGGCCGACGCCTTTGCCTTGTTCGAGCGCTTCGAGGCCAAGCTGAAGGACTCGCCGGAAAACATTCCCCGGGCCGCCGTTGAACTGGCCAAGGATTGGCGCACCGACCGCTCGCTCCGTCGGCTCGACGCCATGTTGGCCATCGTCGATGCGGAGAATACCCTGCTACTCTCGGGCACCGGCGACGTGATCCAGCCATCCGACGGGATCCTGGGGATCGGTTCCGGTGGTAGTCATGCCGTGGCGGCGGCGCGGGCCCTGGTTACCCATAGCGACTTGGGTGCGACCGAGATTGTGCGTACCGCCTTGGAAATCGCGGCCGACATCGACATTTACACCAATCGCCAGATCAACGTGGAGGAACTGACGTGCCCGAGCTAGCCGGCCGCAAAGAACTCACGCCGCGTGAAATCGTGGAAGCCCTCGACCGACACATCGTCGGCCAGGACGACGCCAAGCGGGCCGTGGCGATCGCCATCCGCAATCGCTGGCGACGGCAGCAGCTCGATGAAGAGATGCGTGCCGAGGTGGCGCCGAAAAACATCCTGATGATCGGACCGACCGGCGTGGGCAAGACCGAGATCGCCCGCCGGCTGGCCCGGCTCACCCGCGCGCCGTTCATCAAGGTCGAGGCCACGAAGTACACCGAGGTGGGCTACTACGGCCGCGACGTGGAGAGCATGGTGCGCGAGTTGGTCGAGAACGCCATCGGCCTGGTTCGCGAGGAAGAGCGGGACAGCGTGCAGGAGGAAGCCCAGCGGCGGGTGACCGAGCGCTTGCTCGATCTGTTGGTCCCCGCCCCGCCATCCTTCGATGCATCGCCGGATAGTCCGGACTCGCCCGACCGCTATCAACGGACTCGTGAGAAGTTCCGAGCGATGGTCACTGCCGGCGAATTGGAGGAGCGGCGCGTGGAACTCACCCTGGAGCGGAAGGCCACGCCCATGATGTTCACCAACATGGGCATGGAGCAGATGGACGTGGACCTCCAGGGCATGTTCGAGCGGATTCTGCCGCGAAACACCTCGCGACAGGAAATGACGGTGGCGGAAGCACGCGGCGTACTCTTCGAACAGGAAGTCGAGGGGTTGATCAATCAGGAAAAGGTGCAGGCGCGGGCGATCGAACTGGCCGAGAACGTGGGCATCATCTTCGTCGACGAAATGGACAAGGTCGTGGCCAGCGAGCAGGCCCACGGTGCCGACGTGTCGCGTCAGGGCGTGCAACGCGACCTGTTGCCGATTGTCGAGGGGACCAGCGTGCAGACGCGTTACGGCATGGTCCGCACGGATCATGTTTTGTTCGTGGCGGCCGGCGCCTTCCATCGGGCGAAGCCGAGCGATCTGATGCCCGAACTCCAAGGGCGGTTTCCCATCCGCGTGGAACTTAATGCGCTGACGAAGGAAGACTTCATGCGGATCCTCACCGAGCCGCGCGGTGCGCTGACCAAGCAGTACGTCGCCCTGCTGGGAACAGAGGGAGTGAAAGTGCATTTCACCGACGACGCCGTGGAAACCCTGGCCGAATACGCCCAGCGGCTGAACCAGACGACACAGAACATCGGTGCCCGGCGGCTTTATACCATCTTGGAGCGGTTGCTCGAGGAGTTGAGCTTCGAGGCCCCGGACATGGGCGCCGGTCGGGTCGAGGTCAACGCCGCTTACGTGCAAGAGCGGCTGGACGATGTGGCGCGCGACGAGGAACTGAGCAAGTTCATTTTGTAGAAGGTGGCTCGCAAGTGGCTGCGATGCGAGTCACTCGGCGCGGCCGGATCGTCGAGGAGGTCACGCCCTTTTTTTCGACGAAAGTCTTGTTCCATCCTGGCCGCTGGTCTTTCGTGCCCTACATCGCACCGCTGAAGGCCCCCAGGGCAGCCCCCAATACCACCACGATCACCCAGAGCCCGACCATCGCCAGGAAGAGAATCCCCCCGAGCGTCCAGAATTTTCGCTGGGCTTCGAGGGCCGCTTGCAGGCGTGTCGCATCGGGCGATTTCTGATACTCTGCGATCCGCAAAGCGTAGCCCAACAACAGCCAGCCCATCCAACCGCCCAGCCCACCGGAAATCAACGAGGGCAACCCCATCGCGCTCAAGGCGATCGCACCGATCACCAGCCCGGCGACGACAACGATCAGCCCTCCGAGCACGACAAGCCCATTCAGCGCGAGACTGACGATGGCCAGCAGCATGGTCCAGGGGCGGGTGCCGGCCAAGGCCTTGCGGATGCCCGGCGCGTCGGCCGCCAAACCGCTCGATGAGCCACTGCCGCCAGCCGAGCGTGCCGGCGCCGCGGCGATGCCGGCCAGTTCGGGCTTCTCCGGGCTGAGCTGGGGATAGACTTCGTCGGCCCACCGCCACTGCTGCCAGCCTTCGTGCAGGATTTGGCAGCTATCGTCGATGCGATCCTCGGCCAGCCAGCGGTCCAGTTCCTCGCGCTCCACTGGGCCGTACTGCTCGCCAGTGTCGGTTTGCATGTACCAGTGGCCACTGGTATCCTCTTGCTCGACGGCCGGTTGGGCCGCGGTTTGTCCTTCGGCGGCTGCCGAGGCCTGCGGGAGCGAGCTGATGTTCGTATCGGAAAGCGACTCCGCCTCCGTGGCGGGAAGCCCGCCGCCTGCTTTTCCGGATCCGGTCGCCGACCTTTGCTTCGGACCCGAACCGGGGGCGCCTTCCTCGACTGGTTGGACGTCGGAAGCCGCACCGCCCGACGGCTCCCCGGTCGCGGCATCGCTATCCGCTGCTTCACGAGTGCCCTGCGAGGGCTCTTCCGGCACGGGGATGACGCCGCCGCATTTGGGACACTTCACCCGCTTGCCAGCGAACTTTTCGCTGATCCTGAACCGTTTCTGGCATTGCGAGCATTGAACGTCGATTCGCACGTCGAGCCCTCGATCAAAGGTGCCGCGGAACGGAGGGACGCCACCGGCTGCCGCGATGGGCGTCGTCAGTATCTCTAATTTAATTGCTGCTCCGCCGAATTGCCACCGGGAGCCGAGGCCGGGAATCCACGGATTCGGAAGCCACGGAAGGACACTCCGCACCGGCGGGGTCGAAACCAGGCGGTGTTATTGATGCCGGCGCAGCCAGTGTTTGCGCTCCCTAGAACAGAATGGACACGATTGGGCTGAAATCCGCAGATCAGCCGTGTCTACCTGTCCCGGCCCCGCTCAGCGGTTCATTAGCAATGCAACCCTCAATCGAGCAACGCGAGCCGGAGGAAATTGAGCGCCGCCTTTGCCCGAAAGATTCGCCGCACGGCGGGGTGCCCCGCGTCCGGATGCGATCGGGTCAACACTCCGTCCGGGGTGCAAAGGGCCAAGTGGACCGGGGCCGCGGCGTCCGCCACCTCGGACCCGCTGCGATCGGTCGCCTCCTCGGGAAGCAACGGCGCTGGGCCGACGCTCAGCACGAAATCGGCACCAAACCGCTCTCGGCAGGCTTCAGCCATGGCTCGGGCAAGCTCCTCGCCGCCAGCCGAATTGGAATGCGGCTCGCCGGATATGCCTAGCGCGCTCAACCCCCGGGCGTCTCGGATCACTGTTCCGCCCAAATAGACCGCCGTCGTTGGAGCCGCCGCGCCGAGCCATTCGCCCAGCAACCCGGCCGTTCCCCAGTCGGCCGTTGCCAGTGTTGCATCGCGATCGCGAAGCAAGCGGAGTAGGACATCCTGCAATTCGTCGGCCCCCTCGGCGAAGACCAGCGGGCCGAGCTTCTCGCGGATCAACCGCGCGGTCGGTTCCGTGGCGGCAAGTGCTTCCTGCTCGGTGGGACCTTCGGCGGTGATGCGAAGAATGATCGTCGTCTTGCTGGCATTGATACCCACCGACGGCCGCCGGCCGCGGCGGAGTAGGTCGGGCAACATCTCCTCGATCTGGCTCTCACCCGCTCCAAAGCACTTGATCGCCCGATGGCAAATCACTCGCTCCCCGCCCGCCATCTTTCGGATCGACTCGGCTACCGTACCGTGCCACATTTCCTTGAGTTCCGCGGGCACACCGGGCAGCGCAAAGAAGCGTGCCGCGCCCGGAGCGGGAGGGGAATCGGCAGCGGACCGCCCCGTTGCTTTCTTCGCGGTCTTGTTGCTGGAATCGGTGTTGCTGGAATCGGTGTTCGCGGCGGGGAGAGACGCGTCGTCGGATGATCCGATGCAAGGGGGCCCTGGGCGTGATATTATCATGTCGATGCCAGGAGCCGTGCCGTGCGGATTGTGGATCATCGCGGCCCCGACCGGGAGCAAGCCCTGTCGCTCGTTGCGAGCGGGCATGGTTCGCCGCCGCCGCTCGAAGATCGACCGAACATGCTCGAGCGCCGCGTCACTAATGAGCAATTCCACACCGGCCGCTTCCGCCAGGGCTTCGCGAGTGAGGTCGTCTGCCGTGGGGCCGAGGCCGCCGCTGGTGATAACGACGTCGACCCTGTTGGCGGCCAGGCGGAAGGCCTCGACACACGCGTTCAAGTCGTCGGCCACCGCGGTGTGGAAGAGCGTGCGAACACCCAACTCAGCCAGCCGGCGACTGAGCCACTGGCTGTTCGTGTCGAGCAGTTGTCCGCCGACGATCTCGTCGCCAATGGCGATGATCTCCGCGTTCATGTCGATCGGCGGCGGCTATCGTCCGGCGCGTTGGAGTTGCTGTAGCAGATCGCCGACGCGGTCGTGAACGTCGCCCCGCTGACGGACAATGATTGCCCGTTGGTTGCGCCAGTAATAAATCGCGCCTGGGCCGCCATTACGCTGCCAGGTTTGCGGGTAGATGGTCGTTTCGATCAAGTCGACCAGTTCGTCGCCGTTGTCGTCCTGGCCGAGGAAGTTCCCGCCCTGGGCGCCAAACTGTCCGCCGGCTCCCCTTCCGCCGCCGAAGGGGGGCTGCGGGCCGAATGGGCCGCCCCCTTGGCCGAAACCGGGTTGCCCGAAACCGCCCTGACCGAACCCCGGCTGACCGAAACCGCCGAATCCGCGTTGGGCCAGCGGTTCCTCCCCACGCACACGCGCCGGTTGAGCGGCGACGCCGGTGGACTGCTCGTCCTTGGCCGCATTGGGGCTTCGCGCGCGGATGCGTCGGGCCAAGTCGCCCAGTCGTACGGCCAGCTTGTGCTGCAACGAACTCCGCCGTGAAACGGCCAACTCGCGGTCTTCATCCAAAGCCCGATACAGCGGCAGCATTTCGCGCGCGGCGGCGGTGAGTTCGTCGTCTTCCGGCTGGGCCCAACGCCGCAGCGCCTCGCGCGTTGCTCGCAGCAGTTCGTGACCGGTCAACGGTTCGGCCTGCTCGGAGGACGCCACCGAGCCCGTCCCGGCAGACAACGGTGCTTGGGCGGCTGACTCGGCGTCCGAGGGCGCGGCATCGATGGCGGGATCGGCCGCCAGTGCGATGGGCGCGGCTATCACCAGCGTCATCGCAGCCCCTGGCATTCTGAAAAGCCCTAGCATTCTGAAAAGACTGTCTCGCATGAGCTTCACCTCCTGCATGTTCCGTGGCTCCGGTTCGTACTACCCGGCCCACGATTCATCCTATCGGGATGATGAAATCATGGCAAGCCGGGCGCAACTGCGGGATTCCCCCCCACACTGACGCCGGAGTCGATAGGGATGCCGCCCTTGGCTTTCGGTGGTCGGATAATACCGATCAAAGCCCGAAACACGCCTGGGCGTTGCGACTGGCGTGAAATGGCCTCCTATTTCGCGTTATTCTCCCCGTTCGCCCAAGCACCACAGTTTGTGCTCCGTGCGAAGATAGAGGCGGCCGGGGGTGCCTGGCCCGTCGGCCGTCAGTGGCACGGGGGTCGCATATCCGCGATCTTGCAGGTCATTCTTGGCCATCAGGTTGAACTCGTCGGACTCCTCGAAGACGAACGTCACGCCCTGCTCGTCCAGTAGATAGATGCGTCCGTCGGCCAGCACTGGCGAAGCACTGAATGCGGTGTCGAAATCGTGCCGCCAAAGTTCGTCGCCCGTCTTGGCATCGAAGCAGAAGACCAACCCCTCGTCATTGGCCATGTAGAGGCGCTGCGCGACCAGCAAGAGCGAGGGCACGTAGCCCGCCTCGCGTCGATGCTGGAATTCCCAGGCCACGTGAGTGGAGGTCACATCGCCGTTGCCGTCGGCGCGGATGCACATCAGTTTCCGCTTCGGGTAGCCGGCCGTCACATAGACGCTCTCCCGGCCAATGGTTGGCGTGTTTGCGGCGCGATCCGTCGGGCCGTCGCACGTCCAGAGCAGTTCGCCATTGTTCGGGTTGTAGCTGAAAACCTTTTGGGGGCCGGGGATGACGAGTTGCGGGCGTCCGGCCACCTCCGCTGCAATGGGCGTGCCGTAATTGTGTTCCTCGGGCCGGGTGATGCGATAGACGATCTTCCCGGTTGCCCGATGTACGGCGGCCAGGAAGCCGGTCTTTTCGTTATCGCCGGCCACCAGCACCCAATCCTTCCAGGGCATCGGCGAGCCACCGTAGCCATGCTCCGAGGTGTAGGGGCCCGCCTCGACCTGCCAGGCGATGTTTCCCTCCAGGTCGACGGCAGTTAGCCAAATCCCCTCGTCGTTCATCATGGGGATGAACACATACCGGCCATCGCACATCGGGGTGGCCGAGGCTTGCGAGTTCTTCCGGTGCATCCGCATGAATTCCCCGCGGTGCAACTCGCACTGCCAAAGCTGTTCGCCCGTCTTCCGGTCGTAGCAGAGCAGCAGTTGCATTTCATCGTCGTCGACGGCGGTGGGTAGGAAGATGCGATCACCCCGGATGCACGGTGAGCCGTGGCCGCGGCCCGGCACATCGCTCACCCACACGACGTTCTCCTCGGTGCTCCAGCGCAGCGGTGGGTCGACGCCCTCGGCGGCGTGGTTGTTCAGCGTGGGACCGCGCCACCAAGGCCAGTCGTTTGGCCCGGGATCCAGCGGAACGGCCTCAGTGGGTAGGTCGGAGGTGGCCGACTCCCGGCCAGCGGTTTCCCGCGCTTCGTGATTGTCCGCACCATCCGGCTTGCTGGCTGAATTCGCGTCGGCCGGGCGGGAAGGATCGATGTCCGCTTCGCCCCTATCCAGGGCATCCTGCTCGGAAAGCGGGATCGGTACCGACTCCGCCCGATCGTCGGGCGGACGGCAACCAAACATGGCAAAGAGCGCCAATATCGCCGCGACTGCGAGTGTCGGTTGTATCGACAGCGCGTTGACAGGCGGCTCGCTGTGGAGGCGGGATTTCAGTATCGACCGCGATGACTCGCATGGGTTGAGTTGCCGCACGGGATTTGCTCCTGTTGTCTTGGCAGAAAGGGGAATGCTCCATCGAAAACGTGTTTTCATCTCTGTTCTCTTAGCGCGACCAGCGACGGTTGGTTACGAGGCTTTCCGCGGGCCGCTGCCCGTCGGCTTGGTCCGCATTCAACGTCTCGATTCATTGGGCAGCGTCCTGCATGGGCTGTTGCCTGTGGCCTTCAGCATCATCATCACCTGGGCATGCACGTCGCCCCGTCAGAGGATCAACATGGCGTCACCATAGCTGTAAAACCGATATCGTTCGACCACGGCCTCCTCGTATGCCCGCGAGATCAGCGCATCACCGCCGAAGGTGCGGACCAGCACCAGCAGCGACGTGCGGGGCAGGTGGAAATTCGTCATCAAACAATCGACCACGCGGAATTCGAACGGTGGATGGATGAACAAATCCGTCTGGCCGCGATAGGGACGGAGGGCGCCCTCGCGCGCGGCGGTCTCCAAAAGCCGCACGCTGGTCGTGCCCACGGCGATTACCCGACCTCCGGCGTCTCGAACGGCTTGGATGCGATCCACGGTGGCTTGGTCCACGTCGCCCCACTCGGGATCGAGTTGGTGCTCGGCCACGCGCTCGCTGGTCATCGGGCGGAACGTGCCGGGGCCGACGTGTAGCGTCAGGTAGCAGATCTCCACACCCAGCGCCGCCAGCCGCTCGAGCAAACCCTGGGTGAAGTGCAGTCCGGCCGTCGGTGCCGCGATCGCCCCGGGCCGGGCGGCGTAGGTGGTCTGGTAGTGCTCACGATCCGCTTCTGCCATCCGACCGTGGCGGATGTACGGCGGCAGTGGAACACGGCCCACGCGGTGCAACAAGTCCAACGCGGGCTCGTCCGCCAGCGGGGCGACCACCCAGGTGCCGTCCTCCTGCTGACCGACCATCTCCAGCCGCAACCCCTCGCGGCCGTCCGCGTCGCGGAGTGTGACCGTCTCGCCGGGCTTGAGTTTGCCACGCGTCTTGCACATCAGGTGCCATAGCTCCGGCGGCTGGTCATCCCGGTCGTCTCGGTTCACGGGGCTGCCGTCGGTCGGAGTGGTGGGGGAAAGCCCCCGGTTCGATTCGAGAAAGAGCCCCTCGAAATGCCCGCCCGTTCCCGTTCGAAAACCCTCCAGCCGCGCTGGGATGACTTGAGTGTTGTTCAGCACCAGGCAATCGCCCGGGCGGAGCAAGTCCGGCAGGTCGCGGACGTGATGATGCGCGATCGACCGCTGGTCGCGACGCACGACGAGCAACCGCGCGTCGATGCGATTCAGTGCGGGTGCCTGGGCGATCAACTCCCGCGGCAGTTCATAGTCGTAATGGTCGAGTTCGCTCACGGCGCGGTGACCGGTTGAGTGGGCGGAGACTGGATGGAAAGCGGGTGTCGGACCAACGGCGGATGGATACCGGCGCCGGGGGATGCTAGGATGACTGGTGCGAAGCCAGGAATCCGCGAGGGAAGCCCTCGGTCGTTTCGTTCCGCCGGCTGTTCGTTCCGCCGGCTGGCCGCACGGAAGGTTTATGCTCTGCCAACATCGTACTGCCCAGTGGGCAAGAAGGTAACCCGGATGGCGGCGGTGAGAATAGCCTTTTGTATCACCGACTTGGAACTGGGCGGGGCGGAGCGCTGCCTGACGGAGTTGGCCACGCGGCTGGACCGCAAGCGTTTTGAACCCATCGTCTACTGCCTGGCCCCGCTGCCAGACGATGAGTCCAATTCGTGTGTGCCGAGACTGGCGGCGGCGGGGGTGCCCCACGTGAGCCTGGGGGCTCGGGGCCTGTTGCATGGTCCGGGCGCCACCCTGCGCCTGATCGCCGATTGGCGGCGCCGAAGGCCCGACGTCGTCCAATCCTTCCTTTTTCACGCCAACCTCGTCGCGCGAGTGGCCGCACGAATGACGGGTGTGACTGGCGTCGTCGCGGGCATCCGGGTGGCGGAGCAGCGTCATCGCTGGCACCTGCGGTTGGATCGGGCGACGCAACGAATGGTCGACGCCTATGTCTGCGTCAGTCGTTCCGTGGCCGATTTCTCCCACGACGTGGGCCGGCTGCCCGCGGAAAAGATGCACGTGATCCCCAACGGGATCGACCCGCAGCTTTACCCCAGCCCCAAGGCGATCGATCCCGGGCGACTTGGTATCCCCGTCCAGGGGCGAATCGTCGCGTGTGTCGGGCGGCTCGATCCGCAAAAGGATCAGGCCGAGCTAATTCGCTCCGCCACCGACTGGATGACGGAGCGGCCGGATGTTCACTTGCTGCTGGTCGGCCAGGGGCCTGATCGGCAGCGGTTGGAATGCATGGCACGGGCCACCCCAGTGGCCGAGCGGATCCACTTCACCGGATGGCGCGAAGACGTGCCGGAGATTCTAGCTGCCTCAACCCTGCTGACGCTGCCCTCGCGTTGGGAGGGCATGCCCAACGTGGTGCTCGAGGCCATGGCCAGCCGCCTGCCGGTGGTAGCGGCCGACGTGGAAGGTGTACGGGAGCTGCTCGGCCCGGCGGCCGGCGAACAGGTTTTGCCGATCGAGCGGCGACGACTCCGCGAGGCTGGTGATGGTAATGGGCCCATGGCCGACGGTGTCTCGGACGGCGGGCAAGCCGCCTCACCCACAAGTTTCGCCGAACGGATCGGCAAGATCCTCGACGATCCCGCTCTGGCCAACCGACTGGCGATGGCCAACCGGGCTCGGGCGGAGTCGGAATTCGGCATCGACCGGGTCGTCGAGCAGTACGAAAAGCTCTGGTGGGGATTGGCAAATCGTTGAGGCGGGATGCGGAAGGCAATATCGACGGTGTTCCCGAGCCACGCGTCCGGATTCCTTATCTTTTTTCATATCAATGGTTTATGAATAATATTCTTGACCAGTTAAACGTTCAAGAAACCCGTCTTGACGAAATCGGCTGAGTGGATATCCTTGGGGATAAGTGGGGCGGCGTGGGGATCGGGCGGGCCTGCCGGCGTTTATGGCCCCCAAAGAATCCCCGCGACATCCCGGAACCCGACCAAGCCTATCCCAGCCGACCGATTTCGATGCTTCTCACGGGCACCTACAGCCGTTCCATCGATGAGAAGCTCCGGGTTGCCCTCCCGAAGCGGCTGCGGACGGCGATGGGCCTCTCGGACGGCGATGCCGTTTACGTGGCCCCCGGCACGGATCAATCGGTGGCGATCTACGACGAGTCGGCGTTCGAGCAACTCGCCGCCCGCCTGGCCGACATCCCGCCCACGCGTCCCGATGTTCGGGCGTTTGTGCGTTTGTTCTATGCCCGGGCGCAGCGGGTGGAACTGGACGCTCAGGGCCGCATCCGCATTCCCCAGGAATTGGCCGGGTTGGTCGTGCTCGGTAAGGAGGCCGTGCTGTTGGCGGTCCAGGATCACTTGGAGCTTTGGGCTGCCGATCGCTGGGAAGTCTACCTTGCCGAGAAGCAGAAACACTACGACGAGATTGCGGAAACCACGTTTGGCGTCGGACCCCCGTAGCGACGGGCCGGCTGATCCACCTGATCGATATCGGAATTCAATCGCGAGAACCTGCTCAACAACCTTCTTCCATAGGAGCTTCCGTCCGTTTGTTGTGCTCGCCCAGCGTGGCACCATCGCCGCCGATTACGGCCACGGCTCGGCGGCGATCAGGCTATCCCCCTCCGGTAGCTGGGGTACCACGGGTATAATCGACAAGAAGTCGCTTGGCCGCGAGCCGCGGCGCCGACCGTTGGCCCCGTCCGACTCGAGCCCCGCAAGCACTCAACCTCACACGGGTGCAAGGATGCACCCGAGGGGGAGTGCCTTTCCGCAACGGCTCTCCACACATCCTCACGAATCGTCTTCTGCAAGCCGCCGTGGCCGACCAACCCTCCATCCACGTTCCGGTCATGCCGGCCGAGGTAGTCGAGTGGCTATCCCCCCGTTCGGGGCAGGTTCTCGTCGATGGAACGCTGGGTGGTGGAGGGCATGCCCGCCTGCTTGCCGAGCAGGTGCGTGACCCGGCAGGCCAGGGCCTTCTGATCGCCCTCGATCGCGACCCGGAGGCCATCGAGCGGGCGGAATCCGCATTATTGGGGTTGCCCGTGATCCTCGCTCACGCTAGCTTTCGCGACCTCCCCGAAGTGTTGGCCGAGGTCGACCACCGCCAGGTGGACGGCGTGCTGCTGGACTTGGGGCTTTCGAGCGATCAGCTTGACGATCGCCGGCGCGGCTTCAGCTTCAATTCCGACGGACCGCTCGACCTGCGATTCGACCCGGATGAAGGCGAACCGGCGTGGAAGCTGATCGAGAGGCTGAGCGTGGAGCACCTGACAAAACTGATTTCGCGATACGGCGAGGAGCGATACAGCCCGCGGATTGCACGGGCGATTGTCGACCGTCGTCGTCGGGACCCCATCCGCACGTCGGCGGAATTGGCCAAACTGGTTCGCCAATGCGTGCCCGGCGCGCGCGGCGGACAGTCGATCGATCCGGCCACCCGCACTTTTCAGGCGTTGCGGATCGCGGTGAACGAGGAATTGACGGCATTGGAAATCGCCCTGCGGAGAATCCCCGACTGCCTGCGGGCGGGTGGACGACTGGCGGTCATCAGTTTTCACTCGCTGGAGGATCGCCTTGTGAAGAACGCTTGGCGCGAGCAAGAAGTGATGAACGTACTCACCCGGCGTCCCATCCGACCTGGCGAAGAAGAGATCGAGCGGAATCCACGCGCGCGCAGCGCGAAACTGCGGGTTGCCGAGCGGCGGTGATCCATCCAACGATAGGTGCCGGTGGGGGCGGGCCAAACCTCCCCTCCGTGGTGAGAAAAGTAATGGCTGGTCAGCCAACTGACGCTAGCTAACCAATTGGTCCCACTGAGCAAGGAGGCTCGACATGGGCAAGGAAGTCAAAATCGGCGTGGCGATCGTCGCCGTTCTCGTCTTGGTCCTCGGCGCGGTCATTACCTGGCGATTGATGCGAACAAGCGGCGATGAAACGGCGTCGACCGGCGACGCCAACCAGTCGCGCGAATCCTCCGATGGGGCCGAGAGCACATCTGAGGACGCTTCGGGCACGGCCACCGCCGGCGATGGGGCGGGCAGCGCGTCGAGCACGTCGGACCGTCGCGTTTCCACCTCGGAGTTGCTCCGCCGCGTGGCGGCGAAAGGTCGCCGCTCAAGCAGCGACGATTCCGGCTCGTCCGATTCGAGTTCGGCCGGCGGCCGACGACCGACCGTTCTTTCGCCACGGGCCATGACAGCCGACCAAAGCGAAACAGCGTCCGCCGCCGACATTGGCCGTTGGAGCGGAAGCAGCTCACGCGGCGTGTCCGTCGTGGGAGACGATTCCGCGTCGGACACCGCGGACACCGATGCCGGACAGCCGTCCTACATGCCGGCCGCCTCGCGTCCCGCCGTGGCGTCGCCCTACGATCGCCGTGGTGAATTCTCCGGATCCGGTCGTTGGGGGCAAGCCGGCCGTGGTGGCTCCGCCGGTAGCGCAGGCGCCAGCGACGCCTCGGCGAATTCCTTCAGCCCCTACGGATCGGACCCCTTCCGCTGCCGGTCTCAAGGAGGACAATTGTCGCCGGAACAGACCGCTCCCGCGCCACCCACGCCCGGTTCCGATTTGACCCCGCCCGCTCCCTCGTACCGGGATGGCATCGGTCGGGCCTATGATCGCAGCCGCTCCAACTACGGTTCGTCGTCGCGGCAGTTTGCCGATCCGTCGGTTGGCAACTCGATGGCGGGGAACTCCTCCGGCACATACTACGGAACTGGCCGTGACGACGTCGACGCGCTGGGCGTGACGAGCGTGGGCATAAGTGGCGCCGACACCGCGGCCATTCAAGAGATGGGCCGGCAAGCCGACGGAACGTACCGCGTGCAACCGAATGACAATTTCTGGCGGATTTCGGAGAGGCTTTACGGCACCGGAGCGTACTTCAAGGCGTTGGCCGAGTGTAACCGCGATCGCATCGACCGGCCCAACGACCTCCGCGTGGGGCAGGTCATTGATGCCCCGGACGTGGCCCAACTGGAGCAAGACTTTCCCGATCTCTGCCCCAAGCCGGAGCACCGCCATGTGCCCCAGCAGGGTCGGGCATCGATGGTCAGCCATCGCCAGGGCGGCGAGACCTACACCGTGGCCGAGGGCGATACGCTCTTTCGCATTGCCCGCTACGAACTGGGCGACGCGAAACGCTGGGCGGAAATCTATCAACTCAACCGCGATCTGATCGGTCGGGACTTCAACCACCTGCGACCCGGAACCGAGCTGCTTCTGCCCACCTCGACCGATACATTGGGGTCCGGATTTGATTCGTCCGACCGCGACTCCAGTGGCGATGCCGTCACCCGACGACCGGGCGCGACTTGGCAACGTTGAATAGCGCGGCCAACAGCGAATAGCCTGGCCAACAGCCGCGAGACGGACGTCGAGGATCGAGGATGTCGAACGACCTATCGCCGCCGGGTTGGCGGAAGATGATCGCCCGGCCAAGCAAAATCATCTCCGGTGGCCAAACTGGCGCGGACCGGGCAGCGCTGGACGCGGCTATCGAATTGGGCATCGCACACGGCGGATGGTGTCCCCGCGGTCGGCGTGCCGAGGACGGACCGATTCCCGCTCGGTACAGCCTGGAGGAGACCGACTCGCCGGAGTATGCGGTCCGAACCGAGCTGAACATCCGTGGCAGCGACGCCACCCTAATCGTCGGCGAGCCACCGCTTTCCGGAGGCACGGCTTTGACCGAGCGTCTTGCCTGCCGTCACGGTAAACCCTATCTGCTGATCTCGCCATCGGCCGCGGATGAGCAGGCCGTGGCGACCGTCCGGCAGTGGCTTCAAGCCGGCAAGTACACTGTCCTGAACGTGGCCGGGCCCCGTGAGAGCCAGTTGCCGGGTATCGGTCGGCGGACGTTCGAGCTGCTGCTGGCCATTTTCAGCGACGATTGATTCCGCCGCGGCGAATGGTCGATTGTTCCCACGCGAACAACGTCCTCCACGCGCGAGCGGTCCGCCGGTGACGCAGCCCCGTCCGGTTTCCGCCTCTTTGGGCAGCCCTCAGTCGCCGAAGACCGGCTGGGGCGATGCCGGACGTAGTCGTTCGCCGGATTCGACGAGTGTGGTTGGGGTCAACCCCTGCTTGGCAGAATCGTGGTTTTCACTTTGCCCCCTCTGGCGGTACCCCCTTCGCGGGCGGGGGCTTGCGTCACTCTTTGATTGCAGCGATAGTCGTTATTGTGACGAAGAAACATGTGGAAAAAAGATAGGCTTTCTGCTGTTTGGGCTCGCCCGTCGACCCTGGAACTCTGCGAATCCTTGACACTGCGAATCGTTTGCCCTCCCGGGATCGGGATTTACCTGCCCCATTCCATCCTGGGAGGGCCTTCTTCTCTGCTCCGCCGGACGGCGGTGGAACCCGGCCCCGGTAGGATGATCAGGCGCAGCGCGAGCACGTCCGGTGTGTTGATCTTGTCCGGCTGGCGGACCGGGTGGCTTTGGCGACTCAGACGCAGGCCACTTCCACGGCTTTGAAGACGGTACGCGTGGTATCAAAGCCCAACCGCCGATAAAGACGCATGGCCGCCATGTTGTGCGACGTCACTTCCAGGTAGACATGCGGAAGACCGGCCGCCTGGAATCCCTCCAGCGATTGCCGAATGAGGCAACTGCCCAGCCCGCGGCCGCGATGCTCTGGTGTGATCCCGACGTTTTGGATCGAGCCCAGGCCGCGCCGATCGCGGATCCCTTGGATCGTGCCGCAATAATCGACGGAACCTCCCGGCCGAGATTGGTGGCCGATCAGCCACGTGGCACGCGGTACGAACCCCGGCTTACGCCGGATCTCGCGCATCAATCGTCGGCAACCTTCCATCTCGCCCAAGCAAGGGAAGACGTTGGCGTCGATCTCGTCGCGGAAGCTGTAATACTTGGTCGCGGCCGAGGCCTCCAGCAGATCATCCCGCCAGGGCACGAGGCAATAGCCTTCGGGAAGCGACGCCTGGGGCAGGCCCCGCTGGGTAAGGTCGATCTCCATGCGGAATCGCTTGAAATACGTGAGTTGCATCGGAGCGAGAGCCATCAGTGACCTGGGGGCGGCGGTACCTTTTATCGCCCCGGGCAGCATCGCCAAAACACTTCCAACGACCGGCGAGCCCGGACACGTCCGCGGCACGGTGATTTGGCACCCGTCCCGCGATCGTGGTCCTGGGTTACCCAATTCAGCCTTCTGGAATTATGCCAGAAGATTCTGCCGGGGCAAGTTCTCCCAGCCGAGCGGCGAGGTTTTTCCGGCGGTTCCCGACAATCCGTCCGCCGGCCGACCCTCCGTCTGGCCGGGCGGGAAACGCCCAACCGACACATCGGGCTTGACGCCGTGAAGCGGTGGGTTACGCGACGGGCCCGGCAGAGACGCCAGCGTGGCCCACTAGTCGGGCGCACACCGCGAGGCGCATGAAAAACGCTTCGCCGAGAGTGCCGGTTGCAACGGGGGTTTCGTTACGACCGTGCATCTCGGCGAAGCGGCATCGGAGCGATCGTTGGTCGGAGCGACCGTTGGCCCGAGCGCTCGTTGATTATCGCCAGCTTGTTGCGTCGGGTCAGTTGGCCGGCTTCAACGTGAAGTCCTTGATCGTGAAGCCCTTGGCGTATCCGTCGCTCTTGTGCGAGAAGCGGAGCACGTTTTCGCCCTCGACCAGTTCAACCTCGACCGGTTCGGTCGTTTCCCACATGCCGACCGTATGCGGCAGCTCAATCTCGACCGGCTTATTCGCGTCGTTGGCCGTGACCAGCAGGGACTGTTTCCAACTGGGTGTGACCACCCGCGCGGTGAGTTCGTACTTGCCGGCCGCTGGTGCTTCGAATGTATATTCGAAGTCCTGCGCTCCGCCGTTGCGGCTGTAGTGCAACTGCTTGCCGCCGAGAATGCTGGGCATGAAGATGATCTTGCCGGTGCTCTTGGTGGGCTTGCTGGTGGCGACGGCGGGGATCTTGATGACCCCGCTTGTGGTGACACGGATCTGGCGATCGGCGTCGCCGACCTCCGCGGCTTCAAAGGCGTAGTCCACGTCGGATTCGTTGGCTTCGCCAAGTTCCTCGCCCACGGCGGCCAACGTCTTGGCCTCCGCCTGCTGGATGATCGCGTCTTGCAGGTAGAGCGACAGCCCGTACCAGAAGCCGGGATCGCCGGATTCGAAACCATAGACCGGCTTTTCGCCCAGCACGTCACCGATCCACTGGGCGCGCTTCACCATCAGGTAGGCCGCGCGGTTCTCGCGGGCCTGCGTGGTCGCCAGGAAGTCGAGGTCGTTCTTGTAGCGGGTCTTCGTCCAACCGGAGCCCCAACCCGCGCCCAGACAGATCACCCACCCGTCGGGCGTCCAGTGTGTCAGCGCGGCGTGCCCGCGTTGCGGGCGAGCCGTGGTGGGGATACCGAATGCGCGAAGGATGAACCGCCCGAAGAAGGCGCGCCGCCCGCAGACGCCGCCATTCATCAGGATGTTCTGGAAGAACTGAAGCTCGTCCTTGTCGTACTTATTGTCCTGCGACCCGTAGCGGATATCCGTCCGCACCGCCGCCACGTAACGCCAGCGATAGTCGTCGGTGGTGATATGGTCGGGCCGATAGTTGCGGAGCATTTCGCGGCCCCAAGCAAGCATCTCGTCCGGTTCGTTGCCATCGACAACCATCCGCAGGTCCCAGGCGCTGTGTCCCGCGAAGCCGGGATCCAGTTCACCGTTGAGGTAGGCCTTCTCGTAGTGCAGGTATCGGCCGACCGGGTCGACGGTCGCCGGGGCGTTGGTCGCGGCCTTGGCGTTTCGCTGCTGGATCGGGACGGCGTGCTCCAAGCTGATCGCCAGTGCCAGACGCTGCAAAACGCCCTCGTCGGCCTTGTTGCTCTCCTTTTGGATCGCGTTGTAGATCTCCATGGCACGACCGTAGTTTCCGTCCTTGGCGCCGTCGGCAACGAGCATCTGCCTCATCAGAGCGGTGTTGGATAGCAGACTCTCGATCAGCTTCCGCTGCTGTTCTCCCTGCTGGGCATACTCGGCCAGCCCACGAGGCGTGGCGTCGATGATCAACTCCGCCTTGACCAATTTGGGATCCAACTTGTCGCTGGAAAGGACCGGCGCCAGATTGAGGGCCTTGACCGCTTCCATCGTGCGCGCTTCGGCCTTGGCAAGGGCTTCCTGGGCGGCTCCGAGTTCCGCCTTGAACTTCGGCTCCTCGCGTTTCACCTGATCATAAGCCGCCTGACGTTCCTTCAGGGCTTCGAGTCCAGCGGTCTTGTTCTCCTCCCATTTGGCCAACTCCTTCTTCGCCGCCTCGCGTTCGGCGTCAGTGGTTGCTTCCTTCAACGCTGCCTTGGCCTGGGCGATGCCCTTCTCGGCCTTGGGGATCCAGTAACGCTTCGCATGACCGATCAGGCCCTGGGCCTTGCCGATCTTCGCCATGTCGTTCTGCGCCGCCTCCAGGCGTGCCTCGGCCTCCTTTTGGGCCTCGCGGGCTTTCAGGTAGGCCTCCTTGTTCTGCTCGCTGATGTTCGGCAGCGCCTCTTTGATTTCCGCCTTCAGCGTCTCGAGTTGTTTAGCGTACTTGGCTTCGAGTTGCTTGCCCTGTTCGGTCAGGGGCGTTGGATTCTTCTTGGGTCTCGCCATCGCGATGGACGTGCCAATCGCCGTGATGATGAGCACCACGCAGAGTCCAGTCATCTTCTTCGTGATCATCGTTTCGCTCCCATTGGTTGGGGTGTGAGGGTGGACCGCTAGCCTTCGGTTCGCAGGCCCTCCCGATTGCGCGGAAACCGCGCCGGGAGTAACGTGTGTGGGGTTGGAAGGGGGGGACGGGGAGGCGGTTATGGGGGACGGTGGAGCGAAGGGGACTTGAATCGCGCCACGCGAATGTTGATTGTCACCATAGCATGAGCGGGTCTTCTTGTCCAGCCTCGGACATACGGTTTTGTGCCACGCGTGGCCGCCGGTCGTAGTGTCGCCTGGCGCGAACCTGTCCGCCGAAGGCCCAAAAACAGGTCTTTCGCGGTGGTTGGCCGCACGAACCAGGAATGGAGCAATCGCCAAATCATTGTGCGAGCGACAGTCGCCTGTCGCTGGGGCGATGATAATCCGGCCGAGGGCGCCTCCACCCGCGGGAAAGCTCTCTTCCTGAAAGGCTGGGGCGTCCGCGGCGCCTGCTCATATTCGCAAGACGTTCCGCAGCTCTTCGATTTCCTCGAGGGTGAATCGGCGGCCGCGGTTCGCGCCCGGGCAAGCGTCGGCCGTTTGCCGCCAGGTTTTCGGGTCGCGGAGATTCGAGGACCAAAACGGCCAAGTGCGGCACTGGCGTGGCCGCGCTTCATAAACCCCACACACGCGCTTTTCGGGGTCGAAGAACACGCAGTCGCCGCCATCGAATTCGATTAGGCTGCGTCGCTTTCCCACGCTCCGCGTATAACGGTCTTCGAACTCATCGAGCGTTAATCCGACCGCCGCCGCCAGGGCAATCCGCTCCTCGCGATTGACCCAGACGTAACCGGGTGCTCCGGTGCAGCAATCGCCGCATCCGGTGCATTCGAAGCATAGTCCGTCGCGATACCAAGGTTGGCTCATGGGTTGTCCAATGATATGGCGTGCGGGCTGAGGCCCTCGGCTCGCCTGTTTTCCATGCGGTTGAAGTGCTGCCGGTTTTCGACGTCCTGAGTGGGCGCTTCCGACGGGGCCCTTTGGTTCGGTCGGCCGGTCGCGCCCGACGGGGGGCTACGTAACCGTCAGTTCCTCGCCCTGGGTGGTCAGCAGGAACTGGCATTCCGGCATCAGATCGTAGGCCAGGGCGAGGAGCTTGATGGGGTGGATGGTTGGTTTGGTGGTGCCTTGTTCCATCTGCATCTTGCAGGGGCTGCATTCGGTGGTGCCAACCTGAATATCGGGATCGCGCAGGCGGGAAATCAGCCGCCAGCCGGCACGGAGGCTGCGGCGGTAGCTCGCGCGATGAAGCCCGAACGTGCCGGCCATTCCGCTGCATCCCTCCCGCAATAGTTGGAGTCGTAGGGCGGGGATCAGCTGAAGGAGGTTGCAGCCGGGCATGCCCACCTCGAGCGCTGCCAGGTGACAAGGCAAGTGGTATCCGAGGGTGAGGTGTAGCGGCTTGAAATCCAGGCGGAGCTTGCCGCTGCGATGCAGTCGCCAAAGGTAGGTGCATACCTCGGAGCTGTTCTCGGCCACGAATTGGGCGTCTTCTTCGTTCAGCAGTTGGGGATACTCGCGAGCCAGGCAGAGCGCGGCCGCCGGTTCGCTGGCGACGACGTGATAACCCTGCCGCACCGCTTCGGCCAGCGTGGCCACGTTGCGTCGGGCCAGATGACGAGCGTGATCCAGCGCCCCGGTGGCGATCGACGGCATGCCCGCCGGCCGCTGCGTGGGAGGGACGTACACCTCGACACCGTTGTGCTCCAGCACGGCCACGACGGCCTCGGCCAGTTGCGGATCGTGGTAATTGGCATACAGATCGACGAAGTACGCCACCTTGGTCTGGCTGCGTCGCGAGGGGCGGGTTAGCCGTCGGCGTGCGGCCCGACGCAGGAACGGGCGCGAGGCGATCCGTGGCAACTTCCGTCCCTGGGCGATCCCCAGGACTTTCTCGCCCAGCCAGCGCATCAGCCGGTTGCGAAGCGCCCAGTTGGCCGCCGGGCTGACGAGGCTTGCCCAACGGTCGAGCAGTTCCAATCGCGTCAGAACCCACTGATTCATCGGCAACCCGTTGGCCGCTACGTAGGCCCCCTTGCTCTCGCGCATCAGGCGAGGGATATCCACTCGGGCCGGGCATTCCAGCCGGCACATGTGGCAGTGGACGCAAAGATCGGCCACCTGCTTGAACTCGTCGCGAGTGAGCTGCTCAAGGGGTAAATCGCCCGTGAGCAGGCCGGAGATCAGGTTGGCTTTCGCCCGCGGGGATGCCTCTTCCGCCGGCTGGATGCGGAACAGCGGGCACATCCGCATCTCGGCCACCTGGGTGCGACAGTTTCCGCAACGGGTGCAGTCGGCGGCGGCCGCCGCGACTTCCGAGGGATGCCAATCGAGCTGCAATTCGACCAGATTGCGCATCGACGCCGAATCGTCCGCCCCCGCCGATTCGTGCTCGCTCGTGCTGGAGGCGGGCGACCGGTCCCGCTCCAGACTCAGTCCCTCTGCCGGCCGACCAGAGGCCACGGGCAACGGCGGACGTAAGTAGCGGGTGAGCAACTCCGCGTCGTCGCCGACGATTTTTCCGGGATTGAAAAGGTTGGCGGGATCGAAAATCTGTTTGACGCGAGCCGACACATCGTACAGCGGCCCGAGTTGCTGTCGCAGGTAGGCCGTTCGCGCCAGCCCTAGCCCGTGCTCGCCGCTGATGGTTCCGCCGACGCGGAACACCTCGGCATAGAGTTCGTCGGCCAGGCGGCGCATGCGTTCCACTTGCGCGCGGTCGAATACATCGAGAAACGGCTGCACGTGCAACTGCCCTTGTCCGGCGTGGGCGTAGATCGACGCGGTGATCTGTTGCCGCTTCAGCACGTTTTGCACGCGTGGCAGAAACTCCGGTAGGCGTTGCGGCGACACCGCGATGTCTTCGACCACCGACACCGGCCGCACCGGACCCCTCACCCGCAGCAACGCCGGCTGTGTTTTGGTGGCGAGTTGCCAGAAGAGGTCAATGTCCTGCCGGTGGTAGGTCTGGCGTGCGCCGATGATCTCCCGGCGCTGGCGGAAACCGTCGACCAATGCCTCCAGCCGGTCGCGCACCTCCAGTGGGTCTTCGCCCATGTGCTCCACTAGCAGCAACGCCTCCGCCTCGGCGGGGATCAAGACGTCGAGCCGCACCTCCAACTCTCGGGCGAGGCTCAGGTGACGCCGATCCATCAGCTCGCAGGCAGAGGGGCTATCGGCGAGGACACGGTCCACGGCGCGGGCTGCCCGGTCGAGGCTCGCGAACAGCAGCAAGGCCACGCCTTGGTGTGGGGGCTGGGGATCGGTGGCGATCGTGGCCTCGGTGACCAGACCGAGCGTGCCCTCGGAACCGCAGAGCAGGCCCACCATGTCCAGCTCGTCGTGGCGCAACAGCCCGGAGAGATGATAGCCGCAGCGTGGGATGGGCGTGTCGGGAGTGTGCTCGGCGATGAGTTGCTCGTTGGCCCGCAGCAATCGGATGAGTTGTTCGACCAGTCGTCGCTTGGTGGGATGGTCGCCGACGCCGGTCGGCGCGATCGGTTCCCGCCCGAATTCGACCAAATGACCGTCCGCCGTGACCACCTGGAGCGATTGCACGCGGTCGCGCGTCGAGCCGTAGCGCAGCCAGCGGCTGCCGGCACCGTTCACGCCGATCATTCCACCGATGGTGGTCACCTCGCTGTGGCCCCGATCGGGTCCGAACACGCGTCCTTGCGACCGGAGTTGCGCGCCGAGCCGCTCGACCACCATGCCGGACTGGACGCGTACGCTTTCGCCGTTGGCACGTACCAGCCGGCGCATGTTTTGGGCGAAATCGATCACCAGGCCCGGCCCCAATGATTCGCCAGCGACGCCGCTGCCCGCGCCGCGGGCGTGGAGGGGAATCCGCTTTTCGGCGGCGTACTTCACACAGGCAACCACGTCGGCCGTGTTGCGCGGGCGGACCACGGCCAAGGGCCGGATTTGAAAGATGCTGCCGTCGCTGGCGTAAAGCTGCCGGTAGATCTCGTCGGCCTGAATCTCACCGCCGATCAGCCCGCGCAGATCGTCGAGGATGATATCGCGATGGTCCTCGAGATGTTCCATGAGCGGAATGGTGGATGCCACGAGCGTGATGCCAGCGTAGGTCAGGTCGCCGACGGCTAGGAGCGGCCGGCGCGGGGGCCATCGGCTCCCGGCTTAATCCCGTCTTCTGGATGTCGCCACCCCCTGGATGTCGCCACCCCTAGATGTCGCCACCCCTAGATATCCAAGTGTCGTTGGCCGTACATCAGCGTCATGATCTCCGCCCGGCTGGAGGGCCGCGTGCGGAAGCAGCCCTTCATGGCCGAGGTGACGCAGACGCTGCCCGGCCGGCGCACGCCGCGGATGGTCATGCAGGTGTGGACCGCTTCGACCACCACGGCCACGCCCTTCGCGTGTAACTCCTCCTCCAGCAGGTCGGCGATTTGTTCGGTCATCCGCTCTTGCACCTGCGGCCGCCGCGCCATGTTCTCCACCACGCGGGCCAGCTTGCTCAGGCCGACAATGCGGTCGCCCGGCAAATAGCCAATATGGGCCTTGCCCATGAACGGCAGCATGTGATGTTCGCACATGCTGTTGAAGCTGATGTCGCGCACCAGCACGACTTCGTCGCAGGTGTCGGAGAAAAACTTCCGCAGATGGACGCGGGGGTCTTCGTGGAGTCCGCCAAACAGCTCGGCATACATCCGGGCAACGCGGGCCGGGGTTTCCTTGAGCCCTTCGCGATCGGGGTCCTCGCCGATGGCCAAAAGCAGTTCCCGCACGGCACGCTTCACCCGAGGTTGATCCACTTCCGCAGCGCCGCGGTCGCCGCCACGCGCGGGATGCTCCATGCGATGGGCTGCCGAGTCCGATGAAGAGGCTTCAGGCGACTCGCCGGAAGTGCTCTCTTCCGCCATGTCGTCCAGTTCGCCAGACAAGCTGCCGCCGAGGGTGTCTTCAGGGTGAGAATGCATCAGGACTCCTTGGGCAAGTAGACGAGCGGGCGATTGGCAATGAGGGATGATGAAAACCGGAAAGCGGGATGGAGCGAAGCGGAATCGCAAGCGGCACGCCCACCGAAAACGTCCCGTGGGCCCGAAGCGAGCGAACGGCTGCATGGTTGCAACGCAGGGCGGCAATCTGCTTGTCCGTCTGTCAGCCGGAGGTCGAAACGGTCGCCCAATCCCCGATCTCCTTTCAGGTTACGGCTCGGAGGCCGAGTGGTCAAGCTGGCCTGGGGAGAGGAGGGCCATTGCCTTGGGGGGCAGGTCTGGCTAAACTCGGGAGGGTAGGCGACCCCTCGGTCGGCAGGCAGATCGATGGAGTACTGGCCCGGGTGGCACCTCATCGAGAACTTCGACCATGGAAAACCGCAGTTCGAGCAAGCCGGAAGATGTTGCCAGCGGGTCGCCGACACCATCGCCTGAAGAGGGCGAGTCGGCAACCCCCGCCGAGTTATTGCCCGATGCCGAGGGTTCGACAAAGGTGGGTGTTGGGCCTAACGACGCAGCCGACCATCGGGCCGGTGCGACGCCGGGCGGGGAGTCAACTCGGTCAGACGCAGCCGTCGCGGAGAATCGGTCCTCGGCCTCTACCGGTGGCAATGCCCCGGCGCGGTCTTCCTCGATGTCCCGCCACCGGCCTCCGGCGCGCGTGCAACGCCGGCCGCCGGTCCGTTGGCGGGAATTGGCGACAGTGGTTCTGCTGATCGTCCTGGCCGATGTGACGATCTACCGGGGGCACGGCTATGCCGGCGTGGCAGCCCTGTTGCTCGGCGTGCCCATCCTTTTCCTGTTTGGGTACCCAAAACCGCGCCCCCGACGCGGCTTCTGGATCGTCGGCGCAATGCTCTGGTTGCTGGCCGCACGGCTGATCTGGTTGGGTGAACCGTGGGGCGTCGCTACGGGGCTGGCATTGATACCTGCTCTGGCGCTGGCGGTGTCCGGTCGCGTGCCCGATGTCATGGATTCAGCGACGATGGCCGTGCAATCGCCGTTTGCAGGCATTCATGGACTGGTGGAGTACATCGTGGCGGTTGCGACCGTGCGTGGATCCAAGCCGGGGAGGCGATGGCTGAGTGTCCTGATGCCGCTGGCCGCGCTTTGCGTCTTTGGCGGCATCTTCATCCTGGCCAATCCCGACGTGGTCCGCTGGGTCGAGCGTTGGGCAAACCACGTGGCCAGGACGATTGAGGAGTTTGTCCGGGCCTTTGCTCCAGATCCGTTCGAGGTGGCGTTCTGGATCGTGGTGGGGGTGGTCTCGATTGGGTTATTACGTCCGCTCATGCGACGCTCGCTGATGTCGATGGGATTCTTCGGGCAATTGGCGTTCGCCAATCCGGCGGCACGGCGCGGCTTGCAATCTGGAGTCGGTCAGCCGGAGCGATCGCCGCTCTATCCGGCCCTGCGGAACACGCTGGGCGCGGTGATCGTGCTGTTCGCCGTGTATCTCTGCTTCGAGTACGTCACGCTCTGGTTCCGTGAATTTTCCGAGGGGTTTTACTACGGCGGTTATGCTCATGAAGGGGCCGCTTGGCTGACGGTGGTCCTGGCTCTGGCTACGGGCGTGCTGTCGGCGATCTTTCGCGGTCCCGTGCTGCGCGATCCGCGCACGCCTCGCTTGAGGCGTCTGGCTTGGTTCTGGTCGGCCGAGAATCTGCTGTTGGCCTTGGCCGTTTACAACCGACTGTTCATCTACATCAAGTTCAACGGCATGACACGGATGCGCACCGTGGCCCTGTTCGGCATCTCGGTCGTGGTGGTCGGTTTTCTGCTGGTCGTGTTGAAAATCATCCATCAGCGCGGTTTTCGATGGTTGGTGCGGTCGCAGCTTTGGGCCCTCGCGGTGACGGTCTTCCTCTATTGCCTCACCCCGGTCGACGCCATCGTGCATGGATATAACGCTCGGCGGATCGTGGCCGGCGATCTGCCCCCCGCCGTGCAAATTACCGTCCATCCGATCAATGCCGAGGGCATTCTGGCGTTGCGACCCTTGGTCGACGCGGATAACGAGATCATCCGCGAGGGTGTCCGCGCGATGCTCGCCCAGCGGGCAATCAAGCTGGGGGTGCCCGAGGAACCGCGTCCACGGGAGAGTTCCATGGCCCGCGGCTGGCCGAAGCGTTGGACGGCGTTCCAGTTCTCCGATCGGGTACTGGCCGACGCCCTCAGGGAGATGCGTCCGAAGTGGGAGGCATATGTCGCCCAGCCCGATCGCCAGGAGGCGCTGGCCCGATTCTCCGAGTACGCCTACCAGTGGTACTGAATCCGCGTCGATCGCCGATCGAGCGATAGCGGGATGACCGTCGCCGGGCGAGGCGTGATTGAAAGGGCGGCGATGCACAGTTGCCGCAACCTTGGGGCCGGCGGTTTGCGGACCAGTCGCCGGGGTGGGTTCGGGTCAGTCGATCGGCCTTGATCGTAACCTTGCCAACTGCTAGCAAGAACGGGTCTTGATTTGGCACCCAGGTTTGGGGTTTCAATGGTTGTTAGACCAGCCATTGAAGGAGCCCCAAACCATGGATGCCGCGTT